>JAEEGH010003614.1_pt1 | contig 40427 bp, 36 predicted proteins | sample 9134181 | NCBI WGS metagenome assembly JAEEGH01 (sample SAMN16246544, study PRJNA631951) | gut metagenome | biome: gut microbiome; feature: rumen; material: DP-attached | host: Bos | place: Iran: Karaj | collected 2018-10 | reverse complement strand
TATTAGAGGATATCGAGTTTGTTGACGCCACTGAATGGAGCACGGATGTAATGATTGAGATAACCAACAACCGTGGCGAGAAGTTGGAGAAAACTCTTTCGCTGGTCTATTACCCAAAGAATGAGCAGAAGGATGTGCTGAACATCAAGATGTCTGACCTGAACGAGAACAACGAAATTGTGCTCGAACCCGAAATCATTAAACAGCTAAATCTTTCGGATTGGCCTAACCAGAGGAAAGGAGATTACACATTTAGAGACTTGAACGATCTGCGCAATGCTGAAATAACGGACGATGGCAAACTAATTGTCAGCACATGGGGCTATGCTCCCGAGCCAGATGATGTGAACAAGTTGACACTGGTCTTTACCCGTAGCCTTACAGGTAGCCCCTATCCGATGCTTCCAGAAGGCGAGGGCCTGATGATTAACTTCCGTTACGAATTAGAATTGAACATCACCGAATAAATAAATATTAAAAACAGATATATCGATCGCATCCATATATTAAATAGGTGTGGAAAATCCTGCCACTGGGTTGGTATGCGATGGGCTAGCGGAGTGACGCGATCCTTGCCGTCCCACTGGGGCAGATGCTCCAGGAAGTCGTTCATGGGGTCGTATCGCTCTATGTCGTTGCTGTTCACGTAGCGACGTATATCCTTGTCCCAACACTTTATGCCCTGTTCCATTGCTCGCATGGTGATAGAGTTGCGAGCCTCCTCGGTCAGGTCCTGGAATGAGAATCCGATACCTGTTCGCAAACGGTATTCGGCCACACCTCGCATCACGTTCTTTCGCAATTCGTAGTTCGAGTTCAGAAACAGGTTTATCTTCATTGTGAGCAGTGTCTCCTGTGGTATGGTTTTAGTGCGCTGTATGCCTTTGCGCTGCATGTATTTCTCCACCAGTTCTTCGCGATAGGCATTCTCGAAAACCTTCTTTACCAGTTCCTTTTCTTCCCAGAATGGTGTCTTCATCATCGCCTGTCGCATGGCTGGTCCCATCGACAGTCCCGTTTCCATACAGTATTGTGCAAGTCGCGATAGTGTGGCGTGGCGTCGTTCGTCCTTATCAGCTATGCCCTCAGTGTCGTCGTAGGCCTTCGTTAGGTTGAACTCGAACACGGTGTGCATCTGCTGATAGCGGTCGATGCCATGTTGCCCCTCAGTCTGTTCCAGTTGAGATGGTGTGTGGGCGATTGCTTCAGTGGGTTTCTCAGCCTTGGCGTAGATGGGCGTAGCCATCGGATTGTACACCAGTTCTGGGTCGTAACTCATGTAGCAGATACGCTGGGTGACGGGTTCCAGCTTCTCGATGGTTACACCTAGCTGTCCGTTATAGATGAGTCGGGCACGCTCGTATAGGTTCTCGTGGAAGAGCGCGGTATCTGCGGGATCAGAGGGACAGGTCGCTTGATACGCTCCTTGGGAGCGATCATGGACCTGTCCCTCTGATCTCGCCAACTCGCCGCGACATACTATCTTTACCGATCCGCCATCGGCACCTACAAACGTCATCAGCGTCTGTGGCATCTCGCTGGCACCACGTCGAACGGCCGAAGCCTCGTCGTGACCAGTCAGGTTGTTCACTTCTAGCAATACCAGTCCATTGTATTGCTTGGTGATGCGCTCGTGATTGCGATGCTCTTGTTCGAGTGCGAAACAGATGCGAGGCAGTGCTTTGGTCCAATCAGAAAGTGAGTCGAGTGTGCCATCCGCATTGCGACTTTTTGAGTCGGCCAGTGGGTACACATGGCGAAACTCGCTTACCTGCTGTTGATACTCGCCGCTTCGCATCATGTCGGCCAACTCCTGCAGATCGCATGTCCTCAGCGTTTCCTTGTTTCTATAGACCTTAATTATAGTTACTTTTGGTGTCATAAAATCAGTTGTTTAAATAATCCGTGCAAAGGTACAAAAATCCTCTGAGATGTGCAAGTGATTACTTGATAAATTTTCTATTAATTACAGACCTAAGCCATCACTTTTATTATTATCCGATTGATAATTAGGCGGTTAAGTGGTGACGGAATGCTTTTTGAGCCATCACATTATTGTCACTAATTAGATGATTATGTAGTAATGTAATATAAATTCCATTTTGTTCGAGTGGTAGTTGCAGCATGTTCCACAAAGTGTTACTATCAGTTCCCTGCGGAGGAACTATTGGTTCTGCACTGCGGAACTGTTAGTAACATAGGCAGTTACTATTTGTTAACTTATTGATTATCAGTATAATAGTTATTTTTTACATCTTTTTAGGCGTGTGTTTTATACGATATGATGAATCCGTGACGATTTTGTGAAGGCTTTTTATATAATTCATCACTAATTAAACCATTGATATACAGCTATTTATCTACTAACGTGACGGAATGTTATATTTTATATAAACTTTTTCTTTTTGAATATTTGTATATATCACATTTTTTACATACCTTTGTACCCATGAAACAAGAAAAGAAAAATATGACTCAGGAAGAAATCTTCCGCGAAAAGGTAGATCATTACGAAGTGTGCTTCATCGACCATTGTCCCCTTCACGAGCAGTGTCTCCGTTGGCTCGTTGGTCAGTATGCCGACACCACCCGTGTGATGTTTACTTCTATCAACCAGCGTAATCCCAAGTATGGCAACGAAAATTGCGAGATGTTTCGCCCCAACAAGCGTGCGGTAATGAAGCGTGGTTTCCAGAATATGTATCACGAGATGCCCGGCTATATGGAGCATCACATCCGTTGGCAACTCATCGCCAGTTTCGGCCGCCGTCAGTATTTCGAGATGCGCAAGGGCGATCGCCTCATCACCCCAGCCCAACAGCAAACCATCCTCAATGTCTGTCGCGCCAACGGCTGGCAAGGCCCCATCATCTACGATGGCGAACAAGAAGACTGGCTGTGGTAGAGATGTCTTAGATAGGAGTGATTTTATCCAAAATTTAACAGTTAATAACTTGTTGATTCGGAAGTTATTTTGTAACTATGCCGTCGAAATCCACTCAGCCAACTGGGTTAAGCGCATTAAGGACAAGATAACCGATGCCAAGTCGCGCAACGAGGCCGTGTGGATAACCATCAAGTAGAAACCAACTCAAGCGGCTTGCGGCTACTTATTTTTAATTATTCAAGTTAAATTATTCAAAATAAATAATTTGATTTGAATAATTTCTTGTTTGTTACAAAGAAATCATCTATCTTTGTAGCAAATTATACGCGTTATGAGTACTATCACAAATCCATTTATCGCTTCGGGCAAGATTCCTGCCGAGCTGTTTTGCGACAGAAAAGATGAGTCAAAACGTCTTATCCTGAGTTTAACTAATGGTGCTAACGTTGTGCTAATGTCGCCAAGGCGTGTTGGCAAAACTCAGCTTATATATCATTGTTTTGATAAGCCCGAGATAAAAGATAACTACATCACCATCTTTGTAGATATACTCAGAACATCGTCATTCCAAGAGTTTACTTACGAGTTTGGTAAAGCCGTCTTTAACACCTTAGCCAGCAAGGGGCAGAAGATGCAGAAACTGGCCATCGCCACAATGAAATCGTTGATGGGCAATATCACCATCGATCCTGCCACCATGCTACCCACATTCGGACTTGCCATAGGAAACATTCAGAATCCAGCCTATTCATTAGAAGAAATATTCCGTACACTTGAACTTGCAGGTAAGAAATGCATCGTGGCCATCGATGAATTCCAGCAAATCACAAACTATCCTGAAAAGAATATCGAAGCTATTCTGCGTACGCACATTCAGGCACTCAGCAACTCCCAGTTCATATTTGCAGGAAGCGAGCGTCAGTTGCTTGAGGAAATGTTCCTGGAATCCAGCCGCCCTTTCTACAATAGTGCCGACATACAGAGTCTGGACGTCATTAAGGAAGAAAAGTATTGTGAGTTTGTACAGTATCACTTTAGCGAATATAACAAGCGAATATCGAACGATACAATCAGCTATGTTTATCATCTCTTTGAAGGTAATACGTTTTATAATCAGAAAACCTTCAGAGAGGCATTTGCCCAAACCGCTCAAGGTGACGTCTGCTCACAGGAGATAGTTGACAATAGTATCAACCTGATGATTAAAGAGGCCGAGCACCTCTATAGCGAGAAGTTCTCGAGGCTTTCACTACCACAGAAGGAGCTATTATACGCCATCGCTAGGGAAGGGCGTGCACAAAAAATCACATCAGGAGCGTTTATACGTAAACATCAGTTGAGCTCAACCAGTAGTGTACAGCAGGCTATCAAAAAGTTGCTATCCTTTGGTCTGGTCTCAACATCATTAGGAAATTATTATATAGCCGACCAACTGATGTATCTTTGGCTTACAAAGGTGGAAATGCCCTGACAGAGATTATGGTCTCTGGCCGCATAGCCGCCCAGCAATGCAAGTAAGATAAATAGGTTTTTTGTTGATTTGGTTATATTTTTGTCGCGATTTGTTCGGAATCTCGAAAATTTTAGCTAAATTTGCCGCGAAATCTGTTTAATCATGGACAAAACGAACTATGTAACACTGCTCGAAGAGCACGGTATTAAGCCCACGGCCAACCGTATTGTGGTGGCCGAGGCATTGGCTTCGTCTATCCAGCCGCAGTCGCTGGCAGAGCTGGAGCACAGGATACAGTCGATAGACAAATCGAACGTGTTCCGTGCCCTCACGCTGTTTCGCGAGCACCACCTGGTACACGCCATCGAGGGCATGGGCGACGGCACGCGCTACGAGCTATGTCATAGTCACCATGATGACCACGACGACGACCTGCACCCGCACTTTTACTGCGAGGAGTGTCAGCAGACATATTGCCTGGATGGGGTAGAGATGCCCGAGGTGCAGTTGCCTGCCGGATTTGAGCAGCACTCGACGAACTTTATGATTAAAGTAACCTGTCCACACTGCCGTAAATGAAAATAGACCCACAGAATCTACGCGTGATAGCCTTCGATGCCGACGACACTCTATGGGACTGCCAGTCGCACTTCGAGGAAGTAGAGAAACATCTCTACCGGCTGATTGCACCTTATTGTGATGATCCTGCACACGAGCTGTTCGTGACCGAATCGGGCAATATGGCCGACCTGGGCTATGGCTGCAAGGCTTTCACCATATCTATCATCGAGACAGCCCTGCGCGTGGGTGGCAGTCATCTTAGCGACAAGGAACTGTCGGAACTGCTGGCCCACAGCAAGTCGCTGCTGCATCTGCCGGCCACACCGCTGCCTGAGGTTGAGGCAACACTGCAGCGCCTGCAGGCCTATCCTTATCGCATGGTGGTGTTTACCAAGGGCGAACTGCAGGATCAGGAAAACAAGTTGCATCGCAGCCGTCTGGGCCGATATTTCTCGCATGTGGAGATAACATCGAACAAGACTGAGACCGAGTTCCAGCAGCTATGCGAGCACCTGGAGATAATGCCCAACCAACTGCTGATGGTGGGCAACTCGCTGAAGAGCGATATCGCCCCAGCGCTTAACATCGGTGCGTGGGCCATCCACATACCGTTCCACGTAACTTGGCAACTGGAGCACTCTGAGGATATAGAGCACGAGCGACTGATAAAAATAACCCATTTCAACGAAATACTTAATTACCTATGAACTATATTTTTGAAGCCCGAATGGAAGTGCGCGACTACGAGTGCGACATCGAAGGCATAGTGAACAATGCCAACTATCTGCACTATGCCGAGCACACACGCCACTTGTTTCTGCGCAGCCTCGGTGTGAGCTTTGCCGCTCTGCACGAGCAGGGCATCGATGCCGTTGTGGCGCGCATGAATCTCCAGTACAAGACACCCCTGCGATGCGACGATGAGTTTATATCGCGCCTAGGACTAACCAAGGAGGGTATCAAGTATGTTTTCCACCAAGCCATCTATCGCGCAAGCGATGAAAAACTCTGTTTTAAGGGCGACATTGAACTAGTATGTATCGTGAACGGTCGCCTTGCTAATAGCCCCGAATACGACGAAGCATTTAAAAACTTTATCTAATGAAACCTAAACATTGGGTGCTAGCAGGCATCCTTGCTGTTATCCACGGCTTTATTCCGTTTACTGCATCTGCACAGGATGCACCACCATTGGTGTTTACTCCGCAGTGGACAGCTCAGGCACAGTTTGCCGGCTATTATGTGGCCGAAGTTAAGGGTTTTTATCGCGAGGCGGGTATTAAGGTACAGATAGTGCATCCGTCGGCCACACAATCGGCCATGAGCCGTCTGCGCCAGAACCAGTGCCAGGCCACCACATTGCAGCTCTGTCAGGCGCTCGAGATAGTTGGCGACGATATGCCCTTGGTAAACATCCTGCAGACATCCATGAACAATGCGATGGTTATAGTGGCGGCCAAAGACGAGGACCCGCTTAAGCACAAGGGTGCACGCGTGGGCATCTGGAGCGTAGGCTTCGGACAGTTGGCCATCTGCATGAGCATCATGGACCACCTGAACTACGAGTTTGTGCGCTTTGCCCAGAACGTCAACCTGTTTGTATCGGGTGCGCTCGATGCCACACTGGCCATGAGCTACAACGAGTATTACCAGCTTATACAGGCGGGAATGAAGATTACAGACAAGAACGTGTACCGATTCTGCGACCACGGCTACAACGTGCAGGAGGATGGTGTTTACATGAGGCGCGACTACTACGAGAAGCATCCTGATCAGGCTCGCAGGTTTGCCCAGGCCAGCCGTAAGGGGTGGGAGTGGGCTGCTGATCATCCTGAGGAAACACTCGACATAGTGATGCAGTATGTAGACCGCGAGAATATTGCCACCAATCGTATCATGCAGCGACTGATGCTGAAAGAAGTGCTGCGCCTGCAGATAGACCGCGAGTCGAAGAAACGTGAGTTCCGCCTGCGCCCTGATATGGTGCGCCAGGCCAGCCGACTGATGTTTCAGAACCACATGCTGAGTCGCGAGGTAACTTACCAGGAACTAATACCCAAGAAGTAAGGAGGCACAAGTATGAATAGATTATTATCTTATATCCGTCGCAAACTCTCCGTCAGGGTAAGTATATGGGTAGTAATGTTTGCCGCTTTTATCTTTATCGCTGCCCTCGGTTTCCTGTTCTATCAGTCGCGCGAGGCTGTGCGCCAGGAGGCCATCAGCCATGCCACGCAGATACTCGACAAGACATCGCTGCGAGTAGAGGGTATACTTAATCGTGTCGAGGTGGCCACCCAAATGACCGTATGGCTGATACAGCGACATCCCGACAAGGCCGACTCTATGTTTGTGTACAGCCGGGGCATGCTGCAAAACAATCCCGATTTCTATACCTGTTCGATAGCATTCGAGCCATACTACTTTAAGGAATACGGCCGCTACTTCTCGGCCTACGCCAAGCACGTGGGCGACTCGATACGAACACTGCAGGGCGGTAGCGAATACTACCAGTACTTCTTTATGGACTGGTATCTGATGCCGAAACTGCTGGAGAAGCCATGCTGGACCGAACCATACATGGACCTGGATGCGCCAACCAACACCTACGAGATGGTGACTAGCTACTGTCAGGCCATCAAGAACAAGCAGGGCGAGTTTATCGGTGTGATCAATACCAGCCTGTCGCTCAACTGGCTGTCGCACACCATATCGGCCGTAAAGCCATATCCTAACTCATATAGTATCATGATAGGCCGTGGCGGAACATATTTTGTGCATCCCGACACTACCAAGATTACCCGCCAGACCATTTTTACGCAGACTATGGAGACTCCCGACACGGCGATGACCGCACTGGGACACGCCATGCAGCGCGGCGAGGAGGGTATGAAGCACATGAACATAGATGGAAATGACTGCTATGTGTTCTACAAGCCGCTGGGCAAGACCGGCTGTAGCATGGCCATCGTGTGCCCCGAGAGCGATATCTTCGGCGGTTTCGACCGTCTGCGCCACACCGTGATGGGTATCGTATTCGTGGGCCTGCTGCTTATGCTCTACATCTTCATCAAGATCATCACCCGCGAGCTAAGTCCGCTGCACCGACTGGCCAAGGAGGCCGAGACCATCGCCTCAGGACAGTTTGATACCAAGCTGCCCGACTTCCAGCGTAACGATGAGATAGGTATGCTGAGCCACTCGTTTGGCAATATGCAGCAGTCGCTGGTACGATATATCGAGGAACTCAAGGAGACCACAGCACAGAAGGCCTCTATTGAGAGTGAGCTCAATGTGGCCAGCAACATTCAGATGTCGATGCTGCCCAGCGTGTTCCCCGACCGCGAGGGACTCGATATGTTTGCATCGATGATTCCAGCCAAGGAGGTTGGTGGCGACCTGTATGGCTATCTGCTTAAAGACGACAAGTTATACTTCTGTGTGGGCGATGTTAGCGGTAAGGGAGTGCCAGCATCGCTGTTTATGGCTCAGGTCACCCGACTGTTCCGTACGCTGGCCAACCAGATGATAACTCCTGCCGATATCTGCACACAGATGAACGAGGCCCTCTCGGGCGAAGAGAACCTCACCTGTATGTTTGTTACGCTGTTTATCGGTCTGGTCGACCTGAACACAGGACACCTCTCGTTCTGCAACGCCGGCCATAATCCTCCTGTAATCGGTGGTGGCGAGCATCACGGCGAGTTCCTGCAGATGTTGCCAAACTTCCCCATCGGCGTAATGCCTGGTTTGGAGTTCGAAGGCGAAGAGATAGGTAGCATCAAGGGTCGTCCGCTGTTCATCTATACCGATGGACTGAATGAAGCCGAGAACCGCGAGCACGGTCAGTTTGGCGATGACCATCTGATAGATATCCTGCGCAATACTCATTTCGACACAGCCCGTCAGGTGGTAGAGACACTGGCCGCAAAGGTAGAGGAGCATCGCGATGGTGCCGATCCTAACGACGACCTGACCATGATGTGCCTCCGAATAAGTTAAGACATATAATAATAAACTATGGATATAGTAGACAGAGCTATAATATTTGCAACAAAGGCCCATTCGGGCAAACTGCGTAAGGGCAGCCAGTTGCCCTACATCGTTCATCCTCTCGAGGCATTAGCCATCGTTGCTACCATCACCAACGACCGTGAATTGATGGCCGCTGCAGCGCTGCACGATGTGGTAGAGGATACACGTTATGAGACATATGAGATACGTCATGAGTTTGGCGATCGTGTGGCCGACCTGGTTGACTCGGAGACTAGTCGCGACATAGAGGGGGTGAGCCATGTGGACAGTTGGCATCAGCGCAAGCAGATTGCCGTCGACAGGCTTGCTGCAGCCAGCCGCGACTCTCAGATAGTAGCCCTGGGCGACAAGCTGTCGAACATGCGTGCTATGGCCATCAACTATCACCAGGTGGGCGACAAGCTGTGGCAGCGATTCAATGAAAAGGATCCCGCCAGTCATGCCTGGTATTACCGCCAACTAGTTAAAAGTCTGGCCCCGCTTAGCGACACCGATGCCTATCAAGAGTTCGCCAGGCTGGTAGATCAGGTTTTCCCTTCCGAAAAGTATCAATAAATTATAGACCTATTATGAATAAGAACGAGAAATTTGTCATCACTATCAATCGTGAAGTTGGTACTGGTGGACGTACCGTTGGCCGCAAATTGGCCGAGAAGTTATGTGTAAAGTACTGTGATAAAGCCATCGTGGATGGACTAACCCAGAAGTTTGGTCTTAACATCGAGCGTATCGAGGAAATCAAGGCTCAGAAAAAGTCGTGGTGGAATGATATCAACAACTACTACAACACACTGGTAAACAGCACCAGTCAGCCCATGGAGGCCGAGGTAAAGCTCGACAATGCAAGTATGTTCGAAACCGAGAAGCACATACTGCAGGAGATTGCAGCAAATTCATCGTGCGTGATTGCAGGTCGTACAGGCTTTATGATCTTCCGCGAGTGGCCCAATCATCTCAATATCTTTATTCAGGCCTCTATGGAACATCGTGTGCAGCGTGTGATGCGCCGTCAGAACGTGAGCGAGAAAGAGGCACGTGAAATAATTTCCAAGCTTGACGCTAGCCGCGAGACATACATCAAGAAGTATGAGGACACATCGCGCTACGACACCCGCAACTACCAGCTGGTCATCTCGATGGACGATCTCAGCGAAGACGATGCCGTAGATGTAATCATGTCGTATATCGACCGCACCAGCAAGTAAAGTTGCCTAGGATAATCCAAGACATACGCCCCCTCTCGCCAATAGAATGTGAGAGGGGGCGGCTGTTTTCTTTGTGATATATGCCTGTTTAGATGTTTATATATAATTCTGCTATCTGGAATACAGTACCATAGCCGTAGTTCACCTCAAATCTGAAGTACTTGGCATTCTTCAGTTTGGTGCCGTTCAGCTCGAAGGTCTTCATCTTGTTGCTCCTTGCGGGCAATCCATCTTCGTGGTTTCTGCGGAAATCCTTATCATCCATCAGAGTCCATTCGTCTTCCTGTTTTTGTTTGCCGTATAGTCTCCAGTACGCCGGATTGCGCGACGGATATTCTGCGGCATCGTCGGCCGTAACCAGACTGTAGCTTCCTATCGATATAGGTATAGTACTGTGGAACTCAATATATGGCACGTTATCACCGCTAAACGTGTTCTGGTTGGTAGCCATCCACTTGGTTTTTCTGTTGTCGTCTATCAGGTTGGCAAATCCAAACTCATCCGTACCCGTACCTCTGTCGGCTATCAGTTTAAATTCCGGAACTTCAATCGTATAGTCTTTCTTCTGTCGCAGGTTCTCATTATCACACCTCCAGTGTATCGAGAATGCCTTGATGCCATAGTTCTGTGCCAGCTCTTGCAGTATGTCCTTCTGCTTGTCAAAGGCGTTAGTGGCATACTCTATGATGGCGTTGATAACCTGTACGCTGGTCTCTGTTTTGTCGGCCACGGTAAATACGCTTCGATAAATATCAGGATACTTTTCGGTGAAGTAATTCTCCAGTTCCTTCAGTGCGGTCTTATCCGGTCTGTCCTCCCATTCGTCCACGGTTATGCTCATACGCCATGTCTGCAGGAATCGGTTAGGCTGTAGGAACTCGTGTTTGAAACTGCTCTGTGTATAAGTGTTGGTGTATTCATATTTGCGGGCATACTCACCGTTTTCCTTGATAGTCTTTGATTGTAGCAATACTGCCGTCTGTGGATACGATGTGATGTTCAGTGTGTATGTGCCTGTGGGGTTGGCCACCGACCAGCATATCTCGTTGGTTAGGTCGGCATCGCTCACCAGGATAGCAGGTGCTATGTCGTGCTTGTAGTGATAGGCATCGTTGCCCGTCTCTCTTCTGCCTTTTGGCAGATTGCCCTTATATGACCATGTTACTTTGTTTCCATCGCGGTTCTTTAGTATCTCCAGGTCCTTGTAGGCTCTTGAGTTGTTCATCGAGAACGATGACCCGTTGGTCTTACCGTCAGTCTTGCTTATTCCCGAGGTTGTACCGCCCATTGGTCCTTGTGCGTTATATCCGGCGTTACTGCTCCACGAATAACCAATGTTTGAGCTTGAGCTCTCCGAATAGCCCACGTTTATTGATATGGTTGTACTTTGGTTCTCGGTTGCTGGAGTGGCAGCTTCCAGTTGGATATTGTCGTTGTTGTTGCCAGTCAGCTCCATCGATGTATCATAGTTCGAGAGGAACGAGCCATAATACAATGGGTAGTCACCAAAACCGCTGCACTTTTTCCATACATCCGGCTCACAGGGGTAGAACAGCTGTTCGTACTCTCTGTCGCCCATGCTTACGGTCACATTCTGTTTTACATAGTAGTAGTCCTTGTTCGAGTCGATGTCGTGTACTCCCCACGATCTTACTGTCATCTGCACTCGGTTGGCGCTTCTCACCAGTTTGTGCTCAGGGTTTATTGTTAATATGTTACCATTGAATGTAAATGTCTCGCTGGCATCCATCAGAGTATTGATAGCATTATTGGCATCGGCACGGGTGGCAATCAGATACGAGCGTGCCTCGGCCTGAGCCATATTGCGGTTCTTTTCTACCTCGTTTAGCCAGTTTGCTACACCGGTAGCCAATATATTCGCTTCTCTGCTGTCGCGTTCAAATGTCTGCTTCGTAAGTACTGATCCTAGCAGCTGTCCCTCAGCATTCTCCGAGCGTATCTCTGCAGTCTCTTCGTTCTTGAATGGTTCCATGTAGAAGTACTCATTTATACCCATAACTATCATTTCTGCAAAGACCTCACTTTCGTCAAATGCTCCTGCCCTCGCAGCTAGGCGGCGCATATTGTTCATACGCTTCTCGGCACGCTCCTTTATGGCAGAGTGCTCTCTAGCTTCCAGCTTCTGTTCCTCTGTCAGGGTAAAGTTCGCTTCAATCTCCTCCATTTGGAATTCGAACGAAGCCATCACAAAGGCTGCTATTACCACTAAGGCATCTTTAACGGTTGGCCGGTCTATTGCCAGCAGTCCGCCGTTCATCATCATTCTGGTAAGGCGTCTCACATTCTCATAGTCACTTGCAAACGTGTATGCTTCGTCGCCCTTAAGCAGAATCATCTTCGTACCTTCCTGATACCCCTGATATTTGGTTTCCAAGCGGTCAATTAGGGCCTTTCCTGTAGAATTGTCATCAAACTGGCCGTAAACAGCTGTAGGTAGATTGTGCACAGTTACCATCTCTGGGTTGGTCTCGATATTGTCGTAAGATGCTTCTGTGCCATTAAAATAGCTTTCCAGGCCAATACTGTTGTCATTGTGCGAGCACGATACCATTATCATAGCTACTAACGTGCATAATAAGTCTAATCTCTTCATATCGGTGATTGTTTTAAGTTATTGATAATATTACGCAAATTTACAAATATTATCGCAAAGAGCCTATTCTGTCACCATTAAATAATGTTAATCCCTGCCAAAATCTCTCCTGTTATCTTGGGCGCTGTGCTTTTAATCAAAAATCTGCTTATTCATTTGGTAGATTGGATTCTTTTTGTGTACTTTTGCACTCGAAATTAGGTTATTAGGAAAGAATTAGGGGCAAATTTATCAACCCGTTTACAGGCATAGAGACGAAGAATTCGGTTACATCCCTGGCCACACCACCGATATGAACAGTATGGCATAACCGCCTGACAACACCAATCCTCTTGCAACAGAAAACAAGTTGCAAGAGGATTATTTTTTAGTACACAAAAAAGTACACAAAAGGAACCGTCCCTTCTGTGTACTTTTCATTCCGGATAAATATATCAACCAATAAACGCTAAAATGGCATTGGCAACCTCTTCCTCGGTTTTATCATCCATTTTAACAACCAGGTCGTAGTTACGAGTGTCGTAGCGCGAGGTATGTGCGTTGTTCTTCATATACTCCTCACGCGTCTCGTCTACCATCTCGATAGCCTTCTTGGCTTCCTTCTCGCTAAGTCCCTGCTTGGCCATAACGCGCTTCACACGATGTTCCATAGAGGCCTGAATCAGAATTGCCATGTGGTTAGGATTGTCGTTCATGGCGAAGAAGGCCGAGCGACCAGCAATAACGCACGATTCCTCGCTTGCAATGCTTTGCAGGATCTCTCTTTCGGCCTTTAACACAGCCTCGGAGGTTATATAACGATTATTCTCTTCGTCGTAATACTCGGAAGAGTTGGCTGCTCCTTCTCCAAGAGCCAATACGCGTTTAATCTCTTCCCACCAGCTGCGGTTATTACCTTTCAGCTTTTCTATCTGAGTATTTGTGAGATCAAATTTTTCTTCCAATGCTTTGGTAAGTGGCTTGTCATAGTACGGCACACCCAACTTTTCGGCTAATATACGTCCGACGGTACGACCACCGCTACCCAACTCACGATTGATAGTGATGACAAATTTTTCTTTTTTTTTCATTATATCAAAGTTTTTAGTTATTCCATAATATATTAAATAGGTAATGGGGACACAATTTAGGCCCCACTACCTATAAAGATTATTAATCGGCCAACTTTGCTTTAATCATCTCGCGGTTGAGGCGAGCGATGTTAGCGATGGTCTCGTTCTTAGGACAAACTGCCTCGCAGGCGCGAGTGTTAGTACAGTTACCAAAGCCGAGCTCATCCATCTTGGCAATCATGTTCTTAACACGACGGGCAGCCTCTACACGACCCTGTGGGAGCAGTGCCAGCTGGCTAACCTTAGATGATACGAACAGCATGGCAGAACCATTCTTACAAGCAGCTACGCAAGCTCCACAGCCGATGCAAGATGCGCAGTCCATTGCCTCGTCGGCATCCTCCTTAGGAATCAGGATAGCGTTAGCATCCTGAGCCTGACCTGTGCGGATAGTGGTGTAACCACCGGCCTGGATAATCTTATCGAAGGCACCACGGTCAACCATACAGTCCTTAATTACAGGGAAGGCTGCTGAACGCCAAGGCTCTACGGTGATAACGTCGCCATCGTTGAAACGGCGCATGTAGAGCTGACATGTGGTAGCTCCACGCTCGGTCAGTCCGTGAGGAGTACCGTTGATGTAGAGCGAGCACATACCGCAAATGCCCTCGCGGCAGTCGTGATCGAATACGAAGGGCTCCTTGCCCTCGTTGATGAGCTCCTCGTTCAGGATGTCGAGCATCTCGAGGAACGAGGTATCATCGGGAATATCGTGCATCTCGTGTGTATCGAAATGTCCCTGGTCCTTGGGGCCATTCTGGCGCCAGAACTTTATTGTGAATGAAATATTCTTTGCCATAGTGTTTAATTCTTATAGTTACGTGTCTGTACCTTGATTGCCTCGTACTCCAGTGGCTCCTTGATAAGCTCGGGCTCATTGCCCTTGCCCTTATACTCCCAGCAGCCTACGTAGAAGTAGTTCTCGTCGTCGCGCTTAGCCTCGCCTTCTTCGGTCTGATACTCCTCGCGGAAGTGACCACCGCAAGACTCATTACGAGAGAGAGCGTCGAATGCTACGAGCTGACCCATTGTGAAGAAATCGCGCAGGTGGATAGCCTTGTCGAGCTCGATATTAAGACCATCCTTGGTTCCTGGAACGAACAGGTTGGTATCGAACTCCTTCTCGAGCTCGTGCATCTTCTTCAGACCTTCCTTCAGGCCCTCAGCGGTGCGACCCATACCTACATACTCCCACATGATGTGACCCAGCTCCTTGTGGATAGAGTCAACACTGCGCTTACCCTTGATGTTAAGCAGACGATCCTGCTCCTCATCAACCTTCTTCTCAGCCTCTGCAAACTCAGGCAGATCGGTAGAAACCTTTGGCCATACAGCCTGATCGGCCAGATAGTTCTGGATGGTGTAAGGGAGAACGAAGTAACCATCGGCCAGACCCTGCATCAGAGCAGAAGCACCCAGACGGTTAGCACCGTGGTCAGAGAAGTTACACTCACCGATAGCGAACAGACCAGGAATAGAGGTCTGCAGCTCATAGTCAACCCAGATACCACCCATGGTGTAGTGGATAGCCGGATAGATCATCATTGGCTTGTAGTACTTCACACCGTTGATCTCGTTGGCTACATCGCCAGGGAATACATCGGTGATCTCCTCGTACATCTCGAACAGGTTACCATAGCGCTGCATGATAACATCCAGTCCCAGACGGTTGATAGACTCAGAGAAATCCAGGAATACTGCCAGACCAGTGTTGTTAACACCAAAGCCCTTGTCGCAACGCTCCTTAGCTGCACGGCTGGCAACGTCACGTGGAACGAGGTTACCGAATGCAGGATAACGACGCTCCAGATAGTAGTCACGATCCTCCTCAGGAATCTCCCAACCCTGCTTGGTTCCAGCCTGCAGAGCCTTAGCATCCTCAATCTTCTTTGGAACCCAGATACGACCATCGTTACGCAGCGACTCTGACATCAGAGTAAGCTTTGACTGCTTGTCGCCGTGAACGGGGATACATGTTGGGTGAATCTGAACGTATGATGGATTTGCAAAGTATGCACCCTTGCGATAGCACTGAACTGCAGCTGTACAGTTACAACCCATAGCGTTGGTTGAGAGGAAGTAGGTATTACCATATCCACCAGTAGCGATTACAACAGCGTTGGCGCTGAATCGAACCAGCTTACCTGTGCACAGGTCCTTAGCGATGATACCGCGAGCGCGGCCGTCAACGATTACTACATCCTCCATCTCGTAACGAGTGTAGAGCTTAACCTTACCAGCGTTTACCTGGCAGCTCAGTGAGCTGTAGGCACCCAGCAGAAGCTGCTGACCGGTCTGACCCTTAGCGTAGAATGTACGGCTAACCTGAGCACCACCGAACGAACGGTTGGCCAGCATACCACCATACTCACGAGCGAAAGGTACGCCCTGAGCTACACACTGGTCGATAATATTGTTTGATACCTCAGCCAGACGATAAACGTTAGCCTCGCGAGCACGATAGTCACCACCCTTTACGGTATCGTAGAACAGACGGTAAACAGAGTCACCATCGTTCTGGTAGCACTTAGCGGCGTTGATACCACCCTGAGCAGCGATAGAGTGAGCACGACGTGGAGAGTCCTGAATACACAGGTTGATAACGTTGAAGCCCATCTCGCCGAGTGAAGCAGCTGCAGAAGCACCAGCCAGACCGGTACCTACAACGATGACGTCGAGCTTCAGCTTGTTCTTGGGGTTAACCAAGCGCTGGTGAGCCTTATATTCCTTCCATTTCTCAGGCACTGGTCCTGCAGGAATCTTTGAATCAATTACTTTTGCCATAATCTTTTTCTAAAATTTAAAAATTAAAAGATTAAAAAATTAAATTAGCAGCAGCCAAGGCTTGGTGCACAACCGAAAGCGAATGCCAATACTACTACGAGGAACATGAGCATGAGCACGGTAACATAGATCATACCGATGCACTGCCAACGCTTCTGCCATACCTTGCCGTTAACGCCAAGGGTCTGCATAGCACTCCAAAAACCATGAGTGAGGTGGAACCAGATTGCTACAAGCCATACGATGTAGATAACTACGAATACAGGATTAGAGAATGTCTCCTTAATCCATCCGAAGCCATCGGTTGGGCTGATAGCTGGCATTGCACCTACAAGCTCTGCGAACATCATGTTGTACCAGAAGTTCCACAGGTGAATCAGCAGACCAACGCAGATGATGAGACCAAGAACGAGCATGTTCTTAGAAGCCCACTCTACCTTGCCGGCGTTAACCTGTGTGGCAACCTCATAACGGCTGTCGCCACGAGCGGTACGGTTCTGCGCTGTCAGGATGAAAGCGTAGACGATGTGAAGTACTGCCAAGGCGGCCAGACCAAGTGTTGCTACAACAGCATACCAGTTGGCACCCAGGAATTCGCAAATCATGTTGTAACCCTCTTCCGAGAAAAGCGCCACTACGTTCATGCAACCGTGGAAGGTCAGGAACAGAATGAGCGCAATGCCCGTTACAGACATTACAACTTTTCTACCAATTGATGAATTGAATAACCACATAAGTTGTTGAGTTTTAATGAATTATTGAATGTTATATACTTATTTGTTAGTACGGTATCACTCGATTAGGGCACAAAGTTAATTAAAAATTGCGATATTTGCAAACGTTTGCGGATATTTTTTGCATTTCTTAGGCAAAAATCTTCAATTATATTTGATAGTTGTAAAAATATTGCTACTTTTGCGGCGACAATTATAATTTAGGTATGGAAATAGTAATAATAGGTTCGGGTAATCTGGCTACTCAGTTTGGGCTGGCACTGACCGATGCTGGACTGCATATCCGTCAGGTATATAGTCGCACGGCAGAACACGCCAAGCAGTTAGCCGATAAGATAGGGGCAGGATATACAGCGAATATTGATGAAATCGACGAAAATGCTGATGTGTATATCATGTCGGTCAAGGATGATGCCATAAGCGAGATAGCTTCTAAGGTATGTGCAAAATTGTCTGATGCTGTGTTTTTACATACTGCCGGCAGTATATCGATTGAAATATTTAAAGGCAAAGCGCAGCACTATGGCGTGCTGTACCCTATGCAGACATTCTCGAAGAGCAGAAAAGTTAACTTCAAGGAGATACCATGTTTTCTCGAAGCATCTGATGATGAGACACTTAGTGTTATCCGTTCAATAGCAGAGCGGGTGTCGGATAATGTGGTACTGGCCGATTCGGCTAAGCGGAAAAAGATACACCTGGCTGCTGTGCTGGCATGCAACTTTACCAATCACTGCTACCGACTGGCCGAGAAGGTGCTTGACGAGGAGGGGATAGATTTTAAACTATTCCTGCCGCTTATCGATGAAACGGCACGAAAAGTGGCCCAGCTTAGCCCTAAACAGGCGCAGACTGGACCAATGGTTCGATATGACAAGGGTGTGATGCAGATGCAGATAGACCTGCTAAGCGATGAACGTACCAAGCAGATATATCGCCTGATGGCTGACAGCATACACGAAGATGCTACATCAACAGATGATACATGCCGCCCGCAAAAGGCTTGATTATGCCCTTCATCTCTAACTGGAAGAGTAGGGCTGTGATCTGGCTGATGGGAATGCCAGTTTTTACACTAAGGATATTTAGTTGAAGGTCGTTGGTTTGCTGTAGCAGACTGACGATCTTCTGTTCATCTGCAGACAGTTCGGGGAATAGCTCGCGCTCGATTCCATCGGCCAATGCCTTCTTGCGTAGTTCCTCATCATACCATCCCATAGCCTTAGCAAAATCTTCGGCACTAGTAATCAGTCCGGCCGCATTGTCGCGAATAAGGTTGTTGCAACCTTCGGAGTATGGTCTGTCGATATTGCCTGGGAATGCGAAAACCGGACGGCCGTAGCTCTGAGCTATCTCGGCAGTGATAAGACTACCGCCTTTAGCTGCGCTTTCGATAACGATTGTTGCATCGGCACAACCTGCTACAATACGGTTGCGACGCACAAAGTTTACCTTGTCGGCATTGGTCTGTGTCATAAACTCAGTGAGCAGTCCACCGTGAGTGGTCATTTGGGCAGCTGTATCGCGGTGATGCCAGGGATAGATGTTGTCCAGACCGTGGGCAAGAACACCCAGTGTGTTTAATCCACTCTCGAGTGCCTGGCGATGCGCACAGATGTCAACACCATAGGCTAAACCGCTGACTATCAGTACGTCAGGACATATTTCGCGCAACTCGCGTACAAACTTGCGGCATACATCCTCGCCATAGCGTGTGATATGGCGTGTGCCCACAATGCTTACTATCCTGAGCTGATTAAGATCGGCGTTACCTAAATAGTATAGCACAAGTGGCGCATCCTGGCACTCAAGCATGCGTTGGGGATAGTCATCGTCGAGCAGGGTTATGGCTCGAATCTTGTGCTCCTCCATATATTTCAGTTCTACTTCGGCTCGTTTCATCGCATCGCCCCAGTCCTTGAGTGCGGTGATGAGTCGCGGCGTGCAACCTTCGATTATGTCACCTAAATCATCTCGGTGATCATACAGATTCTGTGCACTACCGGCAGCCTTGTATAGTTCCAGGGCTTGTTGGAAGTTGAAGTTGGTGAGGCGTGTGAGCGCCATCGCATAAAATATTTCCTGATGCATTATTATTTATTTTCGTTTAAGATATTCATAACCAAAGCGACAGCGCAGACAATCTTTTTTGTCGCAATACTCTTTTTTCAGTTGGATAAGTGCCTGTGAGTCGCCTGCTGTTTTTACAGGCAGTCCTACCTCCCGCCACATGCGGATGATATGGTTGTTTTCAGGTTTAAGTTGTTCCAGAAAATCAAATGCCCTGTCGCACAACACTTCTTTCTTCTTATGTCGGCCGTAGGCAAACAGCATGGGGATGGCTGTGTTGATCATCAGCAGATTGATGGAGCCGCTGGAGATGTGCTTCTCGTTGCGATCGCTGGTAGAACCAAAGGTGTAATGGGTCTCCCAGTAGGGAGTGACCTGTGAACCAATAATTGATTTCAGTTGGTCAATGGTCTCACACTCAACCAGTTGGCTCAGTCCTGCCTTCTGTTGGTAATACAGGTTGGCCAGCTGTGATATACGTATGTGTGGGAAGTTCTGTGGGCGCAGTCGCAGGAATCGCCAAAGCTTGAAATCTATCGGTTTCATCGAGAACTTATGGGCCAGATACTGATACTCGTTGCGCAGTTGGGCAAAGTAGCCTTCATTGAGTGCATCCTTCTGGTAGCACTCGGGTATAGCATCGAGTTCAAGTAGTCCGGCCTGCCCCATAAAGATAGCTTCTATCTGAAACAGGTCGTCGCGATGATGGGCCACGGCGCTCAGTGGGATGTTATATGCCCACTGTTCGAACACGTCGCCATTGATACCGAAACCATAGTTGCGGGCCAGGGTAACGAAGTATGCATTCTCCCAATCGCCATTGCATAGTTTCACTCGCTGACGTATAGCATCGGTCTTCTGCTCCAGTCGTTCGGCTTGCAATGCTGCCATCCACGAGTGGACCAATAGCGAAGTAAGATTAGGGATTGCCTTGTAGCATGGTGGATACAGTTCGCTTTGACGCAGTTCGTAGTAGTGGTCGATCACGTGCTGTGGTATATCCAGTTGCAACTGTGGCACATAGTCGCCATTGCTCTTCATCACCTCAGTGTCAAGAACCTTGGCCACGTGTAGTACTACATTGTCGTAGCCGCGATTTCTGTCGTGCCCGTGCAGATACCAGTCGCTCGATTTGTCGTGTATCTCTACATTGCCCACCCATACAGTGTCGTTGATTCTGATTTTTGCGTTGAAGAAGTCGGGGCCTGCATCAAAGTTTTGCAGTCCGGCGTCGATGACTTCTACCAATCGTCCATCGCTTGTATATAGCTCCTTAAGCGGAAAAAGTTTATGTTTCCACACATAGTGGAGAAGTTGTTCCATCGTTGAAATCTAATTTTTTGAACGCAAAAGTACAACAATCTGCCGAAACAGCCAAATTTTAATGGGAAATATTGGAATTTACACTAGAAATTTAAAAATTTGGAGTAACTTTGCAGCCGAAATGAAGATAGGAGATATAGAGTTCGGACAGAATCCGGTGTTTCTGGCACCGATGGAAGATGTGACAGACATTGGTTTCAGACTGCTGTGCAAGCGGTTTGGAGCTGCTATGGTGTATACTGAGTTTGTGAGCGCCGAGGCGCTGATACGCGACGTTAAGTCGACCATCTCGAAGCTCACCATCAGCGACACAGAGCGCCCTGTGGGTATACAGATTTATGGTCGCGATGTAGACGCGATGGTTGAGGCCGCAAAGATAGTAGAACAAGCTGGTCCCGACCTTATCGACCTGAACTTTGGCTGCCCTGTAAAGAAGGTGGCAGGCAAGGGTGCAGGTGCCGGCATGCTGCAGAACATACCAAAGATGCTGGAGATAACAAGCAAGGTGGTTGATGCGGTGAAGTTGCCCGTAACAGTGAAGACCCGCTTGGGGTGGAACCATGAACAGCTGATTATAACCGAACTGGCCGAACAGTTGCAGGACTGTGGCATCAAAGCACTTACCATCCACGGTCGTACCCGCAGTCAGATGTATACTGGCGAGGCCGACTGGACTCTAATCGGCGAGGTAAAACGCAATCCCAAGATACATATTCCTATTATAGGAAATGGTGACATACACAATCTTGATGAGGCAGATGAGGCGTTTAAGACTTATGGTGTGGATGCTATCATGATAGGTCGCGCCACATTCGGTTGCCCTTGGATATTCAGTCGTGAGGAGCTGACTTTCAATCAGAAGTTGGACATTCTGGAAGAACTATTGCGTATCAATGAGGAACGTATAGACGAAAAGCGAGGCATCCTCCATACCAGAAGACACCTCGCTGCTACACCTATATTCAAGGGAATACCCGATTTCCGCCAGACGCGTATCGCCATGCTGAGAGCTGAGAAGATGGATGAGCTCTTACAGATACTCGAGGATACGCGAAAGCTGTTGGGATAATCCTTATTTTAGAACCAATTCATCAGCGAGCGCAGATAGGCTGTAAGCTCGCCAGCCATCTTTTCATCCATATACACATTTGGATGCCAGTCGTTGCCGTACCATTCGTCGCCTGAGATTGGTGCCATGTCGAAACGGTAAATCTTTTTGTCGCCAGCCTTCTTAGCTTCGGCTGCAACTTCGTTGAGCAACTGTCTCTGCAACTCCATCTCCTTATCATAAAGCATGGTGCCGGTCAGGAACACAATTTTAGCTTTAGGATTATGATGACGAACAATCTTGAGCAGTTTGTGATAGTTCTGCTTGAGCAGTTTTGCATCGTAGTTGGGTGTAGACAGATCGTTGGTGCCAAGGTTGATGCAAACTACGTCGGGCTGATAGCGGTTAAAGTCCCACTTTTCGCTTAAGAAGGTAGCCTCTTTGCGCAATTCTGGTTTCCATGCATAACCGATGTGCTCGTACTGTGCCAGCATGTTCGACTCTGGGTTGCCCGTCTTAGGACCATTGTAGTTGCGATATGCGCCAATACCACTGCGAGCTACTACCCAGTGCTGAGCATCCAGATTGCGTGCTGTGATAGATGCGTATGAGTAGTAGTGATTCTCGGTAGCATAGTCAAAATGCTCTCTCTTATTCAATCCCTCGTTGCCATAGCCGCAAGTGATAGAATTGCCGATGAATTCAATCTTTCTTGAAGGCAGGGCAGGGGCGTCAACCAGTTTTTTGCCCTCGTCGAGTACAAATCCCCAGAACTCAGGGAAGAACTCGTAACCCTCGATGGCATACATCAGTTTCACGGTGTGCACGCCGTCGGCCAGGGCTGTGGCAAGAGTCACCAATGAGTCGCGCTCGCCACGAAATGCCACCTTGAATGGTTCGGCCTTATCTATCTGAGCCATGAAGTAGCCGCTATTGGGCTTGGCCATCATACGCAAAGAAGTCCCCTCGAAGGCTGCACGTATCTGAATGCCGGGGAAGTTGAACGCTGGACGCTCTGGATTAGTAAAACTAATACGACCCGTGTACTGAATATGCTTATCAGTAGGACTGATGATTGCACCCTTGATGGGCATGGTCTTGATGGCCATCAGCTGTTGGCACATCATTGCCGTTAAGGCAAGAATAAGTACTTTTTTCATATTAATTTGGTTTTTGCCTGCAAAAATACAAAAACTTTTTGTATCTTTGCGCCGTTAAACCATAAATATTTTAAATTATGCAAGTAATAGGAGTAATATTCGGTATTATTGTTGCATTGGCGGTTATCGTCATCGGTTATTTCATCTCAACACAGCGCTCGCTGGTTAGTCTCGATGAAATGTGTAAAAATGCCCTGAGCCAGATAGAGGTTCAGCTTAATTCGCGTTTCGATGCGGTGATTGCTCTGGCAAAGACTGCTGCGCAGTATGCTAAGCACGAGAGCGAGACGATTATCGAGACCATTCAGGCCCGTACAGGTAACACATCGGCAGCTACTCCTGCTGACATCAATGCCAAGGCCGATCTGCTGAGCCAGATGATGAGCCGACTGAATGTTGTGGTTGAGCAGTATCCAGAGCTCAAGGCCAGCGATCTGTACGCTAAGGCTCAGGATGGACAGACTAAATACGAGGAAAATGTGCGCATATCGCGTATGGTATATAACGACACTGCCACTAAAATGAATCGTATGGTTCGCCAGTGGCCATCAAGTATCGTGGCTTCGATGCTCCAATTCGATGTAAAGGACTACCTTAAGGTAGACAACGAGCAGAAGAAGGAGTATCCAAACCTGGATGAAGCTTTCAAGAAGTAATAAATGACAGAAGATTTCGATATACGCGAAGAACGTTTCTCACAAGGGGAGAAAGACTTTGAGAACGCCCTGCGTCCGCTGAGTTTCAGTGACTTTAGCGGACAGAAGAAGGTGGTGGAAAATCTTGAGGTCTTTGTTGAGGCTGCCAAGTATCGTGGCGAACCTCTCGACCATACATTGCTGCATGGTCCTCCTGGACTGGGAAAGACTACACTCTCAAATATCATCGCCAATGAACTTGGCGTAGGATTCAAGATTACCAGCGGTCCAGTACTAGACAAACCTGGCGATCTGGCAGGCATATTGACTTCGCTCGAGAAGAACGATGTGCTGTTTATCGACGAGATCCACCGCTTGTCGCCTGTGGTAGAGGAATATCTGTACAGTGCGATGGAGGATTACCGCATCGATATTATGATAGACAAAGGTCCATCGGCACGAAGCATACAGATAGACTTGAACCCATTTACGCTGGTGGGTGCTACCACACGTAGTGGACTGTTGACAGCTCCTCTGCGTGCACGATTCGGTATCAACATGCACCTGGAGTATTATGAGCCCGAGACACTGCAGACTATCATAGAGCGCTCGGCAGGAATACTGGGCGTGCCCATCACAGAAGATGCTGCACTCGAGATAGCTGGTCGTTCGCGTGGAACGCCACGTATCGCCAATGCGCTGCTGCGCCGTGTGCGCGACTTTGCGCAGGTTAAGGGTAATGGTATGATTGATACCAAGATCACAAAGATTGCCTTGACAGCACTTAATATCGATAAGTATGGTCTCGACGAAATCGATAACAAGATTCTGCTCACCATCATCGATAAGTTCCGCGGAGGTCCTGTGGGTATCACTACCATCGCTACAGCTATCGGTGAGGATGCTGGAACCGTTGAGGAGGTTTATGAGCCATTCCTTATAATGGAAGGTTTCATAAAGCGTACACCTCGCGGACGTATGGTTACTGAGTTGGCCTACAAGCACTTTGGCCGCAACCCTTATGGAGGCAATATAATGCAACCTAATCTGTTTGATTGATATGAAGACAGGTATATTCGTTGGGAGTTTCAATCCCTTTACCATTGGTCACGATTCCATCGTGCGTCGTGCGCTGCCACTCTTCGATAGACTGGTAATTGGAGTGGTAGGAGACAATGTACACAAGCCCGATATGCCATCGGCCGAGGAACGTATGCAGGTGATAAGGGATCTGTATGCCGACGATGCACGCATCGAGGTTAAGCCTTACAACGGACTTGCAATGGACTTTGCTAAGGCCGAGAACGCCCAATTCATAGTGAAAGGTGTGCGTACTGTGAGCGACTTCGAATACGAACAATGGCAGGCCGACTTTAACCGTAAGTTGGGCGGCATCGAGACTATCCTGCTTTATACCGAGCCAGAGCTGGCCAGCGTGTCATCTAGTGCTGTGCGCGAACTACAGCACTTTGGTGTGGATGTGAGTGATTATCTACCGAAGAAAAAACTATACTAATTATGATAATATACGAGGCAGAAGGGGTAAAGTTCCCTAACATTATGAAGCGTGAGACTACAGCTTGGATTCGCAAGGTTGCAGCAAGCTATGGTAAGAAGGTGGGCGAGATCGGCTATCTTTTTGTCAACGACGACAAGATACTCGAGGTGAACAACCAGTTCCTGGGGCACGATTACTACACTGATATCATCACCTTCGATTACACAGAGGGCAAGACTATCAGTGGCGATATCTACATATCGGTAGACACCGTGTTTACTAATGCCGACAAGTTCGGTCGCCCGTACGATGAAGAGTTGCATCGTGTTATCATTCACGGCATTCTGCACCTGTGTGGTATCAACGATAAGGGTCCGGGTGAGCGTGAGATAATGGAAGCTGCCGAGGATAAGGCTTTGGCTATGCTTGAGAAATAATATAATAGGTATTAAGATAAAAAGATGAAGAAGACGTTGATTAAGACTGTGAGCTGCTGCTCACTTATTGTTGCTGCACTGACACTTACCAGTTGGGCGGCAGATAATGTGATGACTAAGGAGAATGGTATGACCGTTATCAACACTACTACACTGGGCAAGAATGTTCAGGGATATATCGGCACAACCCCGCTTAAGATTTACATCGAGAAGAATAAGGTGGTGAAGATTGAGGCACTGAAGAACCAGGAGACTCCTAAGTATTTCATTAAGGTTAAGAAGGCTCTGCTGGACAAGTGGAATGGCAAGAAGGTAAAGGATGCCAAGGCGCTTAAGGTTGACGCAGTTACTGGTGCCACATACTCTTCGGAGGCAGTTATTGAGAACGTAAAGTTGGGATTGGATTACTATCAGAAGAATAAGTAATGCAGCCCAGCTACGCTCTGTTTTTTGATATAGACGGAACCTTGGTGAGCTTTGAGAGCCACCAGATTCCGCCTTCTACTATTTTGGCCCTTACTCAGGCCAAGGCCAATGGTCATAAGGTATTTATAGCTACTGGTCGCCCACCTATCATTATTACCAATCTTGGTGCTATCGAGCACTTGATTGATGGCTACGTTACTACCAACGGCGCTCTGTGTTTTGTGGGCGATAAGGTGGTTTCGTGCAAACATATCCCTACCGATGAGGCACGACTGGTGGTAGAGGACAGCATCGAGAAGAACTATGGTGTGATAGTTATCGGCGAGAAGGATGTGGCTGTGCTCGATCCTAAGGGCGATGTAGATATGATTTTCCGTCAGCATTTGGCTGTCGAGAATCTTAACTTGGCCAAGCCTGTAGAGTACGTTTTGCAGCAGCGCATCATGCAGATTACGCCATTCTTCGACAAGGACTACGAACAGAAACTGATGCAGCGACTGCCAGGTTGTACATCAGGCCGATGGCATCCTGCCTTTACTGATATCACCGCCATGGGTGCAGATAAGGGTGAAGGCGTGTTGGCTATGGCCAGACATTTAGGCTTCGACCCCAAATACACAATGGCCTTTGGCGATGGCGGCAACGATACATCGATGATTCGTACGGCTGGCATAGGTGTGGCGATGGGTAATGCCATCGACGACCTGAAAAAAGAAGCCGACTTCGTGACTACTTCTGTCGACGAAGACGGCATTCTCAATGCTTTGCGCCATTACGGCCTTATCTAGCTTATTGCTTTTCTATCACTTGTAGTGCGCGTTTCACCATCTCGTTTTCCTCGTTGTAAACAGAGAAGTATTCGCTCATATCCCAGATATCACGTGCTATCAGCGCCTTAAGCTGTAGGCGCAGATATGGCAGCGTCTTCTGCAGTTCGGCATCGTCCTTGGGCTTAATCTTCTGTTTGTCGCCTTCCTTCAGGATTGCGTCTATCAGTGTCTGTGGCACCTCGTAACGCTGTTTGTAGTCGGCAAACGATGTCCACTCCTTCTTAAGCTTCTTGCGATGACTGTCTACATAGCGTAGATTCTGCTGCAGCACGATACTCTTGGCAGACAGCTCGCGATGGTAATTGGTGTAGAGCGTTGTGTCAAGTGGGATATATTCATCGGGCATGATGCCGCCTCCACCGTAGACTGTGCGATGCTGGCGCAGAGTCTCGTATTTCAGCGAGTCGGCAAAGTGTATGCTGTCAGCGTTTGTAAGCTCACCGCTCTTCAGGCGATTGATTACATCCATAGCGTAGTCGCGATTCTCTCCTTTCTTATATGGTTTCTGAATGCAGCGACCTGATGGGGTGTAGTAGTGGGCGATAGTCAGTCTGATCATCGATCCGTCGGGCATGTCGAGCGGGCGCTGAACCAGGCCCTTACCAAACGTGCGGCGACCAACTACTATTCCGCGGTCCTGGTCTTGTATGGCACCAGTAACAATCTCAGCTGCCGATGCAGTGTAGCTGTCAACCAGCACTACCACCTTGCCGTCGCGCATCACACCGCCGCCATCGGCTTTATACTCTGTGCGAGGCACCTTGCGGCCTTCGGTATACACGATGAGATCGCCACGCTGCAGAAACTCATTGGCTATGTCGACGGCAGCTTTAAGATAACCTCCGCCGTTCTCCTGCAGGTCTAGGATGAGGTGCTGCATACCTTGGTCGCGCAGGGTTTTCAGACCTTCCATAAACTCCTGATGAGTAGTGGCGCCAAAGTTGCCTATGCGGATGTAACCTATCTCAGGACGAATCATATATACGGCATCAACCGACTTTACAGGTATCTTGTCGCGTACAACGGTGAATGTCAGTCGGTCTTTTATGCCCTGACGGATTACGCCAAGCTTAACTTTGGTGCCTTTAGGACCGCGCAGACGCTTCATTATTTCCTCCTTACTCATCTTTACGCCAGCTATAGCGCTATCGTTAACAGATACTATTCTGTCGCCGGCTATGATGCCTACTTTCTCTGATGGGCCGTTGGTTACGGGTTGGATAACCAGCAGCGTGTCTTCGATCATGTTGAACTGCACGCCGATACCCTCGAAGTTGCCAGAAAGCGGTTCGTTGGCATCCTTTACCTCCTTTGGCGTCATGTACGATGAGTGCGGATCGAGCTTGCTCAGCATGCCTCTGATGGCATCTTCTACCAACTTATTCTCGTCAACATCGTCAACATACAGATTGTTGATAGAAATCTCTGCGATGTTCAGCTTGCGCAGTGGCGAGTCGTCACCATTATTGATGCGAAATTGAGCGTTGGCACTAAGTGTACCAAGGCTCAGCAATATAGAGAATAATACCTTATTCATAAATGTCTTCTTCAGGGCGGTCTTCTTCTACCACCAGGTTGTCGATAATAAAGTTCTGGCGCTCCATGGTGTTCTTACCCATGTAGTACTCCAGCAACTTGGCTACTTGGTCTGTCTTATGCAGTGTTACCTGTTCCAAACGCATGTCGGGGCCGATAAAACCAGCGAACTCGTCGGGCGAAATCTCACCAAGACCTTTGAATCGGGTTATCTCTGGGTCGGGACCTAGTTCCTCGATGGCCTTCTGTCGCTCTTCGTCGCTATAGCAATAGCGAGTGATGAAGTCGCTCTTCTTGTCCGATTTGGCATCAGCCTCGGCTATCGTCTTCTTGTTTTTTATCTTGGTGCGGCGATTACGCACGCGGAACAGCGGTGTCTGCAGCACATACACGTGACCTTTCTTTATGAGTTCTGGGAAGAACTGCAGGAAGAATGTAATGATTAGCAGGCGGATGTGCATTCCGTCCACATCGGCATCGGTGGCTACTATCACCTTGTTATATCTAAGGTTGTCAAGACTCTCTTCGATGTCGAGTGCGGCCTGTAGCAGGTTGAACTCTTCGTTCTCATACACTACCTTTTTGGTCAGACCGAAGCAGTTCAGAGGTTTGCCTCGCAGCGAGAACACAGCCTGAGTGTTTACGTCGCGGCTCTTAGTGATGCTACCGCTGGCCGAATCACCCTCGGTGATAAAGATGCACGAATCCTCCTTGCGGTCGTTCTTCACATCGCTGAAGTGTATGCGACAGTCGCGCAGTTTGCGATTGTGCAGATTGGCCTTCTTGGCGCGCTCACGGGCCAGTTTGGTTACACCAGCCATCGCCTTGCGGTCGCGCTCGCTCTCTTTGATCTTATTCTCGATTACCTCGGCCACGTCCTGATGAATGTGCAGATAGTTGTCAACCTCGGTTTTGATAAAGTCGCCCACGTACTTGTTGATGCTTACTCCGCCGTCGGGCACCATCGTAAGCGAGCCAAGCTTAATCTTAGTCTGACTCTCGAACATAGGCTCCTCTACGTTGATGGCGATGGCTGCTACGATACCTGTGCGGATGTCGCCATACTCGTATTTGCCATAGAACTCCTTGATGGTACGGGCTATGTGCTCCTTGAACGCACTCTGGTGGGTACCGCCCTGGGTGGTGTGCTGACCGTTTACAAACGAGTAGTACTCCTCGCCATACTGGTTGGCATGAGTAAATGCTATCTCGATGTCGTCGCCCTGCAGATGTACGATGGGGTAGAGCGCATCGCTGGTCATACGGTCCTTCAGCAGATCTTCCAATCCATGACGCGACAGGATGCGGCGACCATTATACATGATGGTCAGTCCGATGTTCAGGTAGGTGTAGTTGCGAAGCATGTTTTCTACGATTTCATCGTGGAACTTGTAGTTAACAAACTTCGTTGCGTCGGGCTCAAAGTATATGTATGTACCATTCTCGTCGGTGGTTGGCTCTGTGGTGTCGCTCACCAGTTTGCCGCACTCAAACACAGCCTTGCGCACCTTGCCTTCGCGATAGCTGTGCACCTCGAAGTGGCTGCTCAGTGCGTTTACGGCCTTTACACCCACACCATTCAGTCCGATTGACTTCTTAAATGCCTTCGAGTCGAACTTACCACTGGTGTTAAGTATGCTTACCGATTCTATCAGTTTGCCCTGTGGGATACCGCGTCCGTAGTCGCGAACCGATATACGCAGGTTGTCTTCTACGTTCACCTCGATTCTATCGCCGGCTTTCATCTTAAACTCGTCGATAGAGTTGTCGAACACTTCTTTCAACAGCACGTAAATACCATCATCAGTTGATGATCCGTCGCCCAATTTACCAATGTACATACCTGGGCGCAAGCGGATATGCTCCAGTCCGGTTAAGGTCTGGATATTACCTTCGTCGTAATTGACGGTTTCTGGATTAATCAGGTTGTTATCTTCACTCATAGATTCTTTTTGTAACATCTTCTGCGTTTATGTTGGGTGTGCTCCAGATACTGCCACTGGCTCTGCACCTTTTCGTTGGTCTCCATCTCTACGTTGGTTTCGCCCCACTTGAATCCGTACTTCTGGTAGCGTGGGATAAGGTCGTAGAACAGCAGTGCGTTGGCACCCTTCTGCTGATATTCGGGCAGAATGCCTACCAGCATCAGGTCTACACACTCGGCCTTGTGGAACTTTAGTGCCTTAAGGCAGTGCCACCATCCGAATGGGAACAGGCGGCCGCGGCGACACTTCTGCAGGGCGCGTGTCATCGATGTAATCGATATGCCCACGCCGATAATGTCGTGGTTGGGCGTGTTCCAGTCTTCTATCAGGCAGAGTAAGTCCATGTCGAGCATGGGGAAGTACATCTTCAGGTACTCATCTATCTGAGCCTCAGTCATTTGCGAGTAGCCGTAGAGGTGGCCGAACGACTTGTTGACCACATCGAGCACCTTTCGACCTATCTGCTCCTTGCCAAACACCTGACTGCGCTTGGGGTGCATAGGGTGCAGGTTGTAGCGCTTCATCACCATTTCGGCTATCTTCTTGTACTTCTCGGGCATGTCGCCCTCTGGCACTATCAGCTTGAACTCTACATAGTCGTTGTCCTTCTCCCAACCGCCCAGTTGCTCCAGGTGCTTGGGGTAGTAGGGGTAATTATATATGGTGGCCATGGTGCCCATTTGGTCGTATCCCTCGATGAGCATACCCTCTGGGTCCATATCGGTGAAGCCCAGCGGGCCTATGATTTCTGTCATACCCTTTTCGCGGCCCCACTTTTCGGCGGCATCAAACAGCGCCTTGCTCACCTCTATATCATCGATGAAATCTATCCAACCGAAACGGAGACTCTTGCGCTCCCACTTCTCGTTGGCGCGATGATTGATGATAGCGGCTATGCGTCCGGCCACCTTGCCATCCTTGTAAGCCAGGAAATACTCAGCCTCGCAAAACTCGAAGGCGGCATTCTTGTCCTTCCTCAGGGTGTGCATGTCGTCGCTGAAAAGGTTGGGCGCATCATACTGATTGTCCTTGTACAGATCGTAATGAAAGTCGATAAAGGCCTTGAGGTCTTTCTTGCCTTCAACTTTTCTGATTTCTACTGCCATATTCTCTCTTTTGATTCGTTAAGCATAAAAACGATGCAAAGATAATAAAAAAGCAGCAAACGGCAAAAAATATTAAGATATTTTTCTGCAAACCAGTAGTAGATGCCCCTTCTGGGCGCTTGTTGTGGCAAAAATATAGGTGTCGCCGCCATCTTTCAGTTTCAGTCGTTTGCGCAGTTCGGCTACTGATAGCGGGAAGTTGCGTGTGGCTATGTTGGCCTGCGTGATGCCAGCCAGGGTGGTCTTTAGTTCCTTCTTATTCATAGTGCTCATGCGCTCGATAGCGAAACCACGGCCAGGGAAGTCGGCGATGGACTTATCGGATAGGAACAGATGCGAGTTCTTATCGGGCTGACTCATGCCAAAGCGTGCGCTCAGCAGATGGAAGCAGCCTGCTTTCATCACCGATGCATTGGGCTCGTAGAGGTATTGCGGTTCTGATGTCTGCGGTGCAAAATTTCCGATTTCATCGCTATTGCTGTAGCTGAAACCCTGATCGTCGTTCACGCAGAATATCTGTAGTGGTTTGCTGTTGCGCTCTACCACCAGCAGCAGTTCCTTGCACTCATTGGCTACCGAAACGATGTGCACCTGGCTCACTCGACCGATGTCTGCGGCGGCCTTTTGCCAGTCGAGCATTGGTGATAGTTTTATCATCACGCGTGGCGCTTTTTTCAGCATTTCATCGATAATTTCCAGCACGTTTGGCGTGCAGTCGGCTATGCCGTAGGTGCGGGCACCGTGCTCGTCGCGACGGGCAGGGTCGATGAATATCAGGTCGGCATGGTCCAGCTGGTGCAGATAGTCCACACCATTGCCGTTTACTACCTTTATGTGATTAAGCCCCAATACTTCGTAATTTGACGATGAAATGGCGCATAATTGCGGCATCTGCTCTATGTGGATGGCCTCTTTATAGCCCTCGGCCATAAACGCTATATCCACGCCGAATCCTGCCGTCAGGTCTACTATTCTGTCGCCTTTGCCAGCAATCTTTGCCTTGTATTTGGCCGTCTGTTCGCTCGAGCATTGCTCCATCGACAGGTGGGGCGGGTAGGTTATGCCGTCGATGGCTGCCCACGATGGGATTTTCACTCGAGCCTTCTGTCGTCCGACTATCTGGTCGAGTGCATACGCCAGATCTACCTCAGGATTCTTTTTCCCTAGGAAAGCCAACTGGCGTACGTCTTCATTGGCGTGCTGGCGTATAAACTCGAGTGTGGCTTGGTTCATCGGCAGTGTTATAGTGCTGCTATAAAGTCCTCAAACAGTCGGCGATTGCTGCCTGGAGTGATTATGTGGTGATTGCCTATCGGCTGAGTCAGGAAGTAGTTAGCCTGCTGACTAACAGCTAGTTGTATCACCTGCTGCGTGCGACACAGGTCGGGTTTGGCCTGATTGCGCACCAACTCTCCCTCGGCCACAAACGATCGCTTAAGATCGCCCGATACCTTGAATACCGTCACTGCTCCCTCCTTCATATATCCACGTATGCCCACGCCTATACCACTCTCAAAGTGAGTGTCAAGTTCGTATCGCTCTACCATATTCAGCGGAATGGTGCAGTGGGCAAACAGCATCTCGCCCGTTTCTGGATTAATCTGCGATGGATTGGCCTGAAATCCAGATACGCCCAGTAGAGCATTGGTGATAGCCATCGATAGCATGGCGGGCACATCGCCCTCGCAACCGGCCACCGTTCCCTCGCTGTTCAGCTTGGCCAGCGCCCAGCATCCAGTGTTCTTTACGGCCGTCAGCAGGTCGAAGCATCGCAGTGTAAATCCGCTCAACTGGTATTTTTCTACTATCCCCTTCAGCACCTCGTAGATACGTTCAGGCATATCCTTGCCGTCGGCACCCTTTGCGCCCTCTATCAGTTCGTCGATGGGTATCTCCACTAGTTCTATGCCCAACTTCGCCTTTACGGCCTTAGGGTCGGCAGCACTCGATATCAGCCAGTCTGATGGCTCGCCGATTATACCATAGCGCGTGCCGGCAAGTTTGCGTTTAGCCTGATGCACCTGGTGTAGAGTGGTCAGTCGGCGTGCTATGTAGTCGGCACTACCGTGTATTATCTCGCCCTGCATGTAGTTCTGCTGCAGATACGACAGAATCTCCATCGATGCCGCCAGCGAGTTACTCTTGCCCGATGTGAGCAGGTAGAACGGAGCCTGCGACTGCTGACGCAGCTGTGGCAACAATCGCCTGAAAATGCCCTCAGTGCCGCCCGTGCGTACATATATCACCTGCAGCGCATGCTGCCCATAGTCGCTATAGTCATTGCCGCGAAGTGTATATTCTATCCCCAGACTACCTAGAAACTCCTGAGTAACCGCCGCCACAGCCTCCTCATCATGCAGCTCGGACGTAAGTGTGTAAATTGCTATATCCATAATTCAATTTTCTTTTATTCCGCTTGCAAAAATACAAAAAATACCCGTATTTCCGAACAAAATGTAAGCAAAATACCCTAATGCAGCCTGACTTAACTTTTTTTAAGTACTTCCCACGTGAGGGCGCAAAAATTCCCTCACGTGGGAACAAATACGAGATAGTGAACCCCGTTTATTTCTTAGCAACCTTCAGGTAACTCTTCAGGGCTTTTACGTAGGCCTCGAAGGCTTGTTGACCTTTGGGGGTGATGCGGCAGATGGTGCACGGACGCTTGCCTTTGAAGGTCTTTTCGACTTCGATGTAGCCCGCCTCTGAGAGTTTGTCCACCTGCACACTCAGGTTGCCTGCTGTAGCTCCCGTTTGCTCCTTGATGTATGGGAACTCGGCCTCGTCGGCACTGATGAGCAGCGACATTACGGCCAGTCGCAACTCAGAGTGCAATAGTGGATCTAATGGCTGAAACGGCATAGGCTATTTCTTGTTTCTAACTATCATCCAGCCAGGGAGCGTCAGGCCGATGAAGGGGAATACCGCCATCAAAAGGTTTGGAGTAATGGCGTTGAGAACGTACATGTCAAACCAGCAGGCCAGTGTTTGTGTGACGTGGAATGCCTCCCAGAAGAATCCGCCCAAACCGCCAATGATACCACACCATACCATCCAGCGATTCTTAAGTATATAGCCATTGATGGTGACAGCCATACCCATCATAAGCAGAATGATGCGAACGGGCTCGATGCGATTCTGAAAATAAATCTGCATGTTATCGAACGAAAGGGCATCGTGTAACATCAGATTGTTGTAAAAGATAGACAGCACAAAAAATGCAACCACAAAGATGCCGAATGTCTGCCAGGTTTTATCCACCATCGTGCTAATAACGCTTGCGGGTACCTTTGGCTTGTTTCTCTTAACATAGCGCTCGATAGCCCAGATAAACACAGGTATGAGCATGTAAAGCAGATAGAACAGCCAGTTGTTTGTGAGCAGTGTGCCGATAATGACAATGATGGCCACGCCGACGATGCATAGACCAGAGATTAGGAGTGTCATACCCACATCCTGGGATACCGACTTGCGGCTGCGCTCAATTTGTTCTGTGATAATCTCAAGACTGCGTTCGGCAGTCAAATTCATTGTTTCTTCCATTGTTGTTTTACGTTTTGATGATTAAAGAAATGTTGTTTAACTCTCTTTTGTGTCCCGTCTTTCCTCCTGCAGAAAGGTCGGACAAGGCACTTTTCATCCGGACTGTGCTGCAAAGATAAATTAGTTTATAATATAAACCAAATTATTTAATGAAATTCTTGTGTTTGTTAGGCTTATTTAACAGATACGAGGTTTCTCTTTTCAGCAAAAAGTTTGTTGATTACAGATACTTTAATTACCTTTGCAGGTGTAATCAGAGGGTCGGTTCTACTGATCATAGTGAAATAGCACAGAAGAAGGGGACTCATCGCGAGCCCCCTTGCTTGTGGTTTTGGGAAAAACCAACCTGATTCCACGTTTCCCTGTTTCCCTGTTTCTCGAATGACGGGGATTAGAGATTTACTACTTTCTTCTCGTAGCTGTCGCGCTTAAGGCGGATGATGGCGCCTTCTTTGATGAGGCTGTCAATCTGCTTGCCGCATGAGTCGGCATTGGCTATCTCGAAGGTGTCGGCAAACTGCTGGCGTGAGAACTTTTCGGGCAAGAGCTTGAAACACTGGGCGAAACGTGATGTGTGGCAGGTATAGTTTGCTGCCTTGTCGCGTGCCTGATTGTCGTAGTAGTTGTAGGCCAGAGCACCATAGAAGTGGTGCTGACAACGATACTGAATGTCCAATATCAACTGACAGAAACTTACGTCGATATCATCCACCTCGTAGGTGCCGTTCTGCTCGCGCTCGTCCCAGTGGCGCATGTCGATGAAGGGCGCAGGTATGTTCATACCGTAATAGCCCACACGCTTGATAAGCATCAGATCGGCCTTGTCCTTGTTGTTAAACTCTGCTATCTTCATGCGATTGGCAGTCCAGTCGTAGGTGCACTTCGACAGCTTGTCGAGGGGCAGTTCGCCATAGCGACTATTGAGTTTGTCGGCCCACTGGCTAATAGTGATATCGGCCTCAGTGCAGTCATCGGCCTGAACCATCAGCGACTCCAGGTCGAATGTAGGCTCGGGCATAGGTATGGTGGCCAGTCGTGTGGCCAGTCCGCTACCAAAGGTACGTGCATTAACCTTCTCAGTGAGCGAGTCGGGAGTGCCTGTATATACATAATTCCAGTACACATTGAAGAAACCGCTGTACGACTTCTCGTTAGCATACTTCTGACCATCTTCCTCGTTGTGGAAGGCCTTGAGCTCCATCGCAGACTTGTCAATCCAACTACCACCCTTCTGCATCTTGGTTGAGTTGGTAAGCTCAGAGTCGAAGGTTACCATGTGCAGGTTCATCTCTTCGCCGTTCACAATCTCCTTGGCGTTTACCATATTCTCGATAAACACGCCGTTTGCAGTGCGAGGAATCATATAGCGGTCAATCTCTGTGGGCTTCTGCAGCGCATCCTGATCCTGAGCTTTTGTGGATGTGCTACGAGCCATAGTCTCGCGCTTGTACTTATTTACTGCATCAGATGCTTTGCTCGACTGATTCTTGATGGGAGCCAGAATCAACCTGTCGAGACGTACTGCAAACGACTTACCGCTGGCGGGATCGCCAATCACCAACACACAATAGTTAAGGCGTTTCTTCTCGTTGGGCTTAAACCAATAACGATAGGTGCAACGTGTCATCAGCGTGCCAAAGAATGCTGCGCCAACAAACAATGCTGCAGGCCATACCTCGCGAGGCAATCCCACACAAATCTCTCGCAGACAGGGATAGTAAGGCATCAGAGCTTCAATCTTATCAGCCCATTCGGCCAGAGGCAACTGTGCGAGATCGTCGTTCGAACCCCTCTCAGGCTCCTTTACTCCTGCTGTTTTCATGGCCTTTTTCAGCTCTTTCGAAGGATAGATGTAGGTAGAGTTCTCTGTGATGTAACTCATCGCACGCTCTACCTCCTGCAGTCCACGCTCATTGATGAGGCTCTGAACGAAAGGCAGACCCTGCATGATGGTGGTGAGCAGCTGGGGATTGTTGTCGCAAATCACGCTGAGCATGTTGCCCATCTGCATCATTGTCTTGTGGCGATCGCCTGTCTGGGGCTCGCCAAGTTCGTTGGTGAGTGCTGTAGCAATCTTTGAATAAGGTACGCCGTGATAGATAGGCTCTGAGGATTCAACGGGGGAAGAATTTCCTTCGTTAACGGGCGCAGAATTGCGCTCGGCTACGGATGTGGATTTGCTATCGTCGACGGGCTGAGATTTCAGCTCGTTGCTGCATCCAATTTTGGACTCGGCTACTGCCTTGGAATCCTTTTCGGCCTTCTCGGCCTTCTTCTTGGCGCGCAGTTCCTTCTCGTAGTCCTTCCACTTCTTCTGTGTAGGGCCGCTCTTGGCAGGCTTCTTGCGATACAGGTCGCCATACTGCTCGTCGTAGGCAGGATTGCTGTAGGTAAAGAGGCTCTCGTCGAGGAACTTCACATCGTCAAATTTAGGCACGAACGAGGCTCGAGCAGCGTCCTTGCAACCAGAGTCGACAACGGCGAGCACGCCCAGCAACTGGGCCATTTCGTACTGATTGTCCATCAGATTTCCCCACTCAGGACGTGCGATGAATACAATCTTGATTCCCTGGCCTGAAGGTGTGATGTAGATGAGCAGGATGCCCAGCTCACTAAAGTCCTCGCGACCAAGAATACAATCTACGATCTCCAGAGGATTCTCCACATGGTCCAGATCGATTACTGCCAGACCAGTAAGATGCGATGCTGTGCTCTCGCGCCAGGTACCCTCTACACCTACCTTATTAATAGAGAGGCCGAAACTTGCCTGGAAGCAGCACACGGGCAGTTGGCTCTTCTTCTTGGCCGACTTGGTGTCGCGATAGGCGTTGATTAACTCACTTGTGCTTGCGCACTTGGTTGTGCCGTCGAACCATTCGGCGGTCATGGTTGTCATGGGCTCGTAGAGTCCGTTTGAACAGGTTGCGATAAATTCAGATGTCTGTAACATAAATTTAAAATTTTAGATTATACATTACCGGTGCCACCCACTACGGGGGCTTGCCGCAAGCCGGGATTATCCCGAACTCGGGTGCAAAATTACCACATCTGAAAATCGCCCCCCTTCTGTCTGAGAATCGAAAAAAAATAGTCTCAGAATCCTGAGACTATCTCTATTTGTGATGCCATTTTCTTAGACTATTGTCTGAGATTTATAAGACTATGGACCTAAAAACCCTTTTCCGACAGTTTATACAGTCGCTTTTGTTCCTCGGCTCTCTGTTCTATTTCTATAAATCTAATGGATTGTCTTAGCTTCGCCATCAAATCAATGGCCCATGGATATCCGCCATTGATAGACCATTGTGAAGAATTGAGCAGAAAGAATTTTCCTGAACCGTTCTTTCCAGTTTCTGCGCTCTGTATGGTGCCATTGGGGCAACCCTGTTTGAAATCCTTGAGTTGTGGGTCTTTCAGCAAATCCTGTGCATATCGTTCAAACTCCGATTTGTTCATCTCTGCCTTAAAATCCTCGATACATAGCACACGAACCACAGCCCAAGCCGTTTGGAACTTAAATAGTTCTTCGCATTGCTTGATGGCCTTAATAAGCGTTTCCTTAGGAGGCTCGTTAGTTTGTGGAGCTTTCAGGTTCAGTCTTGTTCTGCGATATTTCACCAGGCTAACCTCGCCCAGACCAGAATCGGTATCACGACAAGTAAGAATGTCGGTAATAAGACATATCTTGTCGAGCAGATACAGGAAACGTTCTATCTGCTCAACCTCGCGATCATCATCGAAATTCAGATTCATCACAAACCTTTTCCAAGAGTCGTTCTGCTTGTTCTTGTCCTGAGGACGATAAATGTGAGTCCATCTGGTAGACAGGTGCATAGATGCAAACTCCTCTATCAGTTTTGTTCGCTCTTCGTAGAGTAGTATACCAAAATCTTCGTCCTCAAACATACCGTCATGTATATCTTTGATTTCACCTAGCGACGAACGATGACTCTCTACAAAGGCCCAAAGAAAGCGTCGCTCTCTTTCCTGTTGCAGATTGTCGCAAAACTCATTCAGACGCTGTTTGGATATATTCTTCCTGAACTCATCCCACAACAGCTGGAACAACCATTCGTAGTCGAAAAGAGCGTCAGCCCTCGCTAGCATTGTGTCGACACGATTCTTCGCATCGACAGATAGTCTACTATTATACATATTGATTGTCCCCCTCCTTATCCGTTATAGTATTTGTCGTAAACCCATGCGTCGAGATATCCCATTGTCAGGTCGGTAGGGTCTGATGGATCCCATGTCATATCGTGCTTAGTGAAAACTTTCTCCAAGTCGGCAAATACAGCCTTGCCATAGGCTCGCTGGCCTTGCTCGCTCTTGATGTAAGGCTCCTTTGGCAGATGCTTCTGGGCAACTGCGCAGATGTCGCGAACGGCAGGATAATCCTCGGCAGTGTAATTGTGTGGCGCAAAGCCGAACATGATGTCAAGCACACGAATTTCCTCGTCGTTGAGGCCTTCGGCGTGACCTTTCTGGTAGTGTTCCTCTATCTTCTGCATAGCTGCAAGACTGCGATTGATAAAGTCTTCGCAATCCTCCAGTTTACCCCAATCGCCAAAATCGCGCCAGCACTCCATAGCGTAGTAGTCCTGCACGGCCTGATTGTTCTGCACAGCCCAGTCTATCTCCTGGTCGGCCATCGTGTAGCACACCATAGCGGCAATATGGCGATAGGGCGTGGTCTTAATCCACTCTACCAGTGGCTTGTTGTCGTATCTGAAGCTGTCCTTAAACAGTTCTGTTTGCGCGAATCGTCCCTGCAAGCCATCGCCGAGCAGGTCTACGTAGAACGGCTCGTGGCAATACAGATCGTGCGACAACAGGGCCAACTGCACAATCCAGCAGGCTATAGTGTACTCATCGTCGCTCAGGTCGGGCATCTGCTCGCGGTCCTTCAGCTCCCACTCATCAGCCAGCCAAGGGTGCGGAATGGTAATCATTGTCAGGTTGCGGTCGGCAGTCCAGAACTGGTCGCCCAGCCATAGTGCGGCATTGGCGTCGGGCAGCCAACCCCTCAGTCGCTCCAGCTGTTCTAGCGTAAATGTGCGTAGCTCGTCGCCCTGAAGTGTGGTTGCGGGTGCTAGGTCTATATCCTTGAAAACATTCTTCTTGATATGCTCTAGGAATTGCTTTGGTGTCATATTACTCATTGTTTCTCTGAAATTTTGTGCAAAGGTACGCATTTTTAGGGAGAATTGGGCATGTTTGCACAGAAAACTTCAAGAGAAACAGGGAAACAGGGAAACGTGGAGTCGGTATGGTTTTGCAGCGAGTGTAAGCTATATATAGGTATATAATTATTAAAATTAATAATCGTATCATTTATCTATTTATCAGCTTTCCTCGTTGCTAACTAAAACTACCCTGATTCCCGTTTTCCCTGTTTCCACGTTTCTACCCTTCAAAGCAACAGAAGTGCCGCTTCATTGGCAA
>JAEEGH010003612.1_pt1 | contig 40434 bp, 33 predicted proteins | sample 9134181 | NCBI WGS metagenome assembly JAEEGH01 (sample SAMN16246544, study PRJNA631951) | gut metagenome | biome: gut microbiome; feature: rumen; material: DP-attached | host: Bos | place: Iran: Karaj | collected 2018-10 | reverse complement strand
TGCGATGAAGCCTTGTTTTTTATTGATATAAGAGCCTGGCAGTGGAATAAGGCTGCTTCATCATCAGAAGAATACAAAAAAAGTATACAGAAAAACCCCTGGACAGCAGAATGTAAGAATAATTTACAGAAAATGCGCGATTTTGTGCGTGTGCGTGGTGCAGGCGCAGCAGCGGAAGAATTATTTGTGCGCCACCTGGAGGAATATAAGGGGTATTGGGATAGGATGACGCTGCAGATAGGGGAGATTGTCGGATCAAGTTCGACAATGACAGGTTGTTGTGAAAGTACCGTTTCCGAGCTTTTGACACATGCAAACCGCTCTAATACTGCTCTCATAAATCTGTATACTGCTTTTTGCCGTTATCTTCTGATTGCAGGAAGCCGAAAACCCGGAAAGCTGCCACTTACATTGCAGGGACTCTGGAACTGCTATATGGATCCGCCGTGGGGAAGCAAGTATACAATCAATATAAATGCACAGATGAATTACTGGCCTGTTAATATGACAGGTTTGAGTGAATGTGAACTGCCTTTAATAAATCTTCTGAAGCGGGCTTACGAAAATGGTAAGCGGGTTGCTAAAGAAATGTACGGTTGCCGTGGATATGTGCTTCATCATAATACCGACTTTTGGGGAGATGCTGCCCCTCAGGATGCGTGGCTGCCGGGAACTTACTGGGTACTTGGTGCGGCCTGGCTTGCAACTCATATCTGGGAGCATTATGAATATACCTGCGATAAGGCTTTTCTTAAGCGGTATTATTACCTTATTCACGATGCGTGTCTGTTTTTTGTTGATTTTTTGCAGCCTTGTTCGGGGCTTGCCGAGCGTGGTTGTGTTGCAGATGACGGAAAACCTTATCTTGTATTGAATCCTTCGCTGTCGCCGGAAAACTCGTATGTTACAAAGGCGGGTGAAGTGGGCGCCTTTACGGAAGGGTGCGAAATGGATAATATGATTCTGGAGCATCTTTTTACAGGCTGCCTTAAGGCACGTAAGGTTCTTGAACCTGGGGCTGCGCAGGATAATGATGATGAAAAAGCCTTTGAATATGTGCTTGCTCATCTTAAAAAGCCGGAGCTTAATTCTGATGGTTCGCTTATGGAATGGAATACCGAAGTTCAGGAAGTTGAACCGGGACACAGACATATCAGTCATCTTTACGGATTATTTCCAGGGCATACAATTACAGTTGAAAAAACACCGGAGCTTGCCGCTGCCAGCATAAAAACGCTTGAAAAACGTCTTTCAAACGGTGGCGGTCATACAGGATGGAGTCAGGCCTGGATTATAAACTTCTGGACTCAGCTTGGTTTGGGTGATAATGCGCTTGATTCCATAGTAAAGCTTTTAAATCATTCTACATTGCCGAATCTTCTTGATAATCATCCTCCGTTCCAGATTGATGGAAACTTTGGAACGCTTGCGGCTGTTATCCGAATGCTCGTACAGAGTGAAATTGATGACGATGGACTTGTGAAGATTAAGCTTTTGCCTGCATTACCGGGTGAAAAAGCATGGCAGCAGGGGAGTGCCCGTGGAATCGGTGTAAAAGGCGGACTTTTTGTTGATTTTGACTGGAAAGATGGAAAAGCGGAAAATGTAAACGTATACGGGAAGCAAAATGCGCAGAATATAGGGAAAATGCTTGACAATCCACAAAGTTGCTATATAATTATAAAATAGTTGTAAAAGTATACAACCGAGAAATTATTTTTTTTTGCGTTCATATAAGGAGGAACGAAAAATGAAAAAAACATTATTAGTTTTAAGTGCAATTGCAACATTATTTGCTTTTGTAAGTTGTGGTGGCGGAGCAGAGCCTGATGGTCCAGCTAAATCTGACACAAATACTCCTGCAGACAATACACCTAAAGCAGAAGCTTTTGTATTAGATGTAAAAGCTAGTTACGACAATTACATTGATTTGATTGCTCCTGTAGCTGCAGCATCTGGTTACAAAAAAATTAATGCAGAACTCAAGTATGAGTCTGAGGATGGAATTCAGGCTGCTATTCAGTTGATGGATGGTGAGAATCAGGCTTCTGCAACAGTTAATTTGACAACAGATTATTCAACAGTTTCTGGAGATTGTCTTGCTGGTGCTACTTATAACAAGTGGGTTAATGGAAGTGCTCAGGTAACTGACTGTGCTGATACAGCAACAAGACTTCAGTTCTATATCCAGGACAAGGGTTATCAGCCATGTGCTGGAAAAATCTATGTAAAGAAAGTATGGCTTTCTGCAGATGGAAAAGAAGACTTAGTTATTTATGAGTTCAAAGCTGAATAATAGATTAGTTTAATTCATTTGGATAAAAGGCTATCTCTGAAAAATGAGATAGCCTTTTTTTATTTAACACTTGGAAAAACTGTGAAAATATGTAGTGAAACTGAAATGTTTTAAAAAAAGAATATTTTTTAACATTTTTCTTCTTCAATCTTGCACAAAACACTTAAAATCATTATTATATTTGTTACGTGTAAAATTTTGCTTGTAGTGGTGTTTAATCCCCGTTTTACACCTTTGCGGCAGTTTTCCACCAGTCTTTTGCAGAACGGATTCTGTTTCCTTATTCCGCTGCATCGGGCGTTTTTAAACGAATTATTTTAATAGAGGTATTATATGTACGCAACTATTGAATTTAAGGGCAAGCAGTACAAAGCAGAAAAAGATGCTGTCCTTACAGTAGATAAGCTTGATGCTGAAAAAGGTTCAAAAATTGACATTGATACAGTTCTCCTCGTAAGCGACGGTGACAACATCAGTGTTGGTTCTCCTTATGTAAAGGGTGCAAAAGTTACAGTTGTAGTTGAAGATTCTTTCAGAGACAAGAAGGTTCTTGTTTTCAAATACAAGTCAAAGAAAGATTATCATCGCTTGATTGGTCATAGACAGCAGTACACAAAAGTACGTGTTGAATCTATTACACTTGCATAATTGAGGTTATAGGAGACTACTATGGGAAGAACTAGAGGTGGTAGCGGTGCCAAAAACGGCCGCGACGCAAATCCAAAAAACTTGGGTGTAAAAAAATATGCAGGAGAATTTGTTACAGCAGGTTCTATCATTGTAAAACAGAGAGGAACAAGAATCTATCCTGGTGCTAACGTAATGAAAGCAGGAGACGACAGCTTGTTTGCTACAGCAGATGGTATCGTTGTTTATCACGAAAGAATGAACCATAAGCTTGTATCTGTTGAGGCTGCAAAATAAAAAATCAGCAGCAGCTGAAAATTGAACGCCCGGTCTGACGAATAATCTGCCGGGCTTTTTTTTTGGAGTAAAATATGATTGGTTTTGCTGATGAAGCTAAAATAGAAGTTCGCTCTGGTAACGGAGGCAATGGTTGTGTTGCCTTTCGCCGCGAAAAATATGTTCCGCATGGTGGACCTAACGGTGGTGACGGTGGAAAGGGTGGCGACATCATCTTTTGTGTAAAAAGAAATCTAAGAACGCTTGCAAGCCTGCGCCACAGAGTGTGCTTTAAGGCAAAAAATGGTGGCGACGGTCAGGGCTGGAACCGTTTTGGTGCAGATGGAGAAGACTGTGTTATTCCTGTTCCGCCTGGAACTACAATCCGCGATGCAGAAACAGATGAAATTATTTATGATTTTTCAACAGCAACCGGCGACGAACAGTTTACTTTCTTAAAAGGCGGTAATGGCGGCTGGGGAAATGTTCACTTTAAGACTTCCACAAACCAGGCTCCACGTCACGCAAATCCTGGACAAAAAGGGGAAACCCGTTTCCTTAAAATTGAACTTTCAATTATGGCTGATGTAGGCCTCGTTGGTTTCCCGAATGCCGGTAAATCATCTCTGCTCACCGCATTTACAAATGCCCGCCCAAAAATTGCTCCTTATCCGTTTACTACAATTATTCCGAATCTTGGAGTGCTTCGTGTGGATGAAGAAAGCGACATCATCATTGCAGACATACCCGGTATTATAGAAGGTGCCAGCGAAGGTCTCGGTCTTGGCGACACATTCTTAAAGCACATCACCAGAACTTCGTGCCTCATCTTTATGATTGACTGCTCTGATGAAAACTACCTTACAGCGTACGACACTCTTTGTAACGAGCTTGCTAACTATTCCGATGAGCTTATGGAAAAGCCGCGCATTGTACTCTGCAACAAAATTGATATAGAAGGCTGCTTTGACCGCGCACTGGAAGTTTCCGAAGCAATAAAAGCCAGGGAACCGGAAACAATAGTTATCCCTGTTTCAGTTATGCTTGGCCGCGGAATGAAGGAAGCCCGAAACGAAATAATTGAGCTTGTAAGTAAAATGGAAAAGCGGAATGCAGAAAACGTCGATGATTCTGTGAAAACTTCAAACAATTTCCTGTCATCCCGTGCTTATATTGACGAAGACGATGAAGGTATTCAATACCCTGGAAGTGAGCAATGAAAATAGCAGTTTTTGGTGGCAGCTTTAATCCTCTTCATGCAGGGCACGCAATGCTTGCGGACACGGTAATAAAAGAGTGCGGCTATGATAAGGTTCTCTTTGTACCAGCCTTTATGCCGCCCCACAAGATCCTTGCAGATGGAGTAACCGCACAGCAGCGCCTTGAAATGCTCGAAGCGTTTTGTAATTCCGAAGGTTCTGGCCACTTTGAAGTTGAGCCCTGCGAAATAGAACGTGGCGGAATCTCCTATACGTGTGACACACTTGAATATCTTACTCAAAAATATAAGGGTAAGCTCGACGGAAAGCTTGCATTCATAATGGGCAGTGAAGTTGCCGCCGAGTTTGACAAATGGTACAAACCGGAACGAATTGCTCAGCTTGCAGACTTTATCATCGTTCACCGTTACCCTGACATAAACACAATGGAAAAGTATATGTACGGCAAAAGTCAGGGGGATGCTGCGCACAACGAACAAAAAGGCAACACAAACACCCCAACCGGCACCTACAAAGGCGATTTTGCAGTCAGCTTTGACGAAGAGCACTTTAAGTATCCGTGTAAAATCCTTCCGGAGCCAATGCTGCCGGTTTCATCCACAGAAATCCGCCAGCGTGTGTCACAGGAAAAAAGCTTTAAATATCTTGTCCCGCAGGCAGTTTATAAATATATTATAGAAAAAGGATTGTACATAAATAAATGAGCGATTACGAAACAACAGTCAAAAAGCTTACCGAATATGCAAGAAAACACGAAAAGCAGTCGCGCTTTGAACATTCTCTGCGTGTTGCCGATATGTGTGTTATGCTGTGCCGTCGTTATGGACTTGATGAACAGAAAGGTTATATTGCCGGAATAGGTCACGATATCTGTAAGGACATTCCTAAGGAAAAAATGATTGAGCTTGCCAGAAAGGATGGAGAACCAATCACCGATTTTGAGCTTGGTGTACCTTCTGTTTTACACGGAAGGGCAGCGGCAGTAAAAATGAAGAAAAAGTTCGGAATTGATGATGAAGAAATCCTTGAAGCAGTTGCGAATCATGTTTCGTGCAAAAAGGGAATATGCGATATAGGAAAAGTACTTTTTCTTGCAGATAAAACCGAGCCGAATCGTCCGCAGTCTACAGAAGAGTACAGGGCAAATCTGTTAAAGCTTTCGCTTGACGGAATGCTGTACCAGGTGCTTGTTGAAAACTACGAATACATTAAACGCAAGGGGTATGTCGTTTACCCGGATACCGAAAAAATGATAGAATACTATAGTACGTTGAAAAATAAAGCTGGAGAAAAATAGTAAATGCATAAGCTTAGAGATGAACAGAAAGGTATTATTTTTATAGTCCTCATCCTTGTTATAATTGCAGCAGTAAGTTTGTTTTTTGCTTTATCGCTCAGAACAGATGATGTTCACGATACCCTCGACCGCGAACAGTTTGTGCGCATGCTTTTTGTAGTAGAAGATGAAGAAACAAATCTCCTTTTTTCTAACGTACTCATCCTTAATCCTCAGACAAAAAAAGCGGCTGTAATAAACCTGCCTGGGTACACGGGAGCAATCTATCAGTCTCTTGGACGAATGGATAAGCTGGAAGTAGTTTACAACGAAAAAGGAATTGATGTTTACAAGGGCGAGGTTGAAAAAATGCTTGGCATACGCCTTCCGTTTACATCTGTAATTAAGCTTGACGATTTTATTCATCTTTGCGATATGATTGGTGGAATGCGTGTTTTCCTTGCTTCTCCAATCGATGTTACTTCTGAAGATGGCGAGCGCTGGCTTCTTCCTTCCGGAGCCATAAACCTTGATGGCGATAAGGTTGCCACATATCTTCAGTACAGAACAGAAGAAGAAACCGAAGATAACATTCAGGAACGCTACCAGAATGTTATGATTGCTCTTCTTACAGGTTTTCACGACAAAAGCTTTGTTATCTTTAATAAAAAGAACTTTAAACAGTACGAGCTTTGTTTCCAGACAAATCTTGACGACGATGATGAAGAGATCCTGTTTTCCATAATTGCCGACCTTGATACAGAATCAATAATCAAGCAGACAATTACCGGTTCGCTTCGTAATGTAGATAACCAGCTGCTTCTGTTCCCGCTCAACAACGGCGAGTTTATAAAAGAAGCTGTTCATCAGACAACAAACATGCTTGTTTCTTCAGATGGAGCGTATGCAAGCCGTGTTTATGTACTCGAAATCCAGAACGGAACCACAATGCAGGGACTCGCAAAACGCACGGCTACCCTGTATCAGGATGCAAGCTATAACGTACTCACAACAGTTAATGCAGACCGCAACGATTATGCGGAAACAGTTGTAATAGACCATATTGGTAATGAATCTGCCGCAAGAAACGTAGGCGATTTGATTCATTGTACAAATATAAGACAGGCAGAAGAAGATTCATCAGATTCTGCCTCAAGAACATCAAGTACACAGGTAGATTTTACGATTATACTTGGAAAAGATTTTAACGGACGCTACGTAATTGAAGGTGCGTCTTACTAAGGTTACTAAGGGGAAAATACGAAAATGAGTGACAAAACAACAGAACAGAAAGCAATAGAAATTGCAAAATTGATGGAAGACGGAAAGGGTAAGAATACAGTTCTTATGGATGTAAGCGAGCTTAATTCGTGGACAGATTATTTTGTTATTACAACCGTTTCCAGCTCTACACACTGGCAGGGACTTCTTAAGCAGATTAAGGAATACATAAAGGATAATGACCTTGAAATCCATCTTACGCATAAGAAGAGTCCTGATGGAGATGATTGGAATCTTATAGATTTAGGCGTGATAGTTGTTCACCTTATGTCGGACCAGGCACGCGCTTTCTATGATTTAGAGAAGCTCTGGCACGCCGGCCGTACAATAGAGTTCCACTAATGTCATCATCGGGCTTGACCCGATGATCTATTTATCATCGTAAGGTTTTATAAAGCTGATGTCATATTCGTCATCAGCTGATTTGAAGCTTCCATCTTCCGGTTCAACATCATCATACGGTTCATCGATATCTTCTTCTTTAAAGACATCATCCAATAAATCAACATCATCGTCGAACTCATCAAGAACTTCATCTTCCTCGTAGTCATCAAAGTCGTCGTCAAAATCTGCATCGTACTCGTCAAAATCGTCATCGTATGCAAATGAAAGATTGAAAGTTGAATCTTCGGTAGAAAGTCCTTCTGAAAACATAAAAACTCCACTGTGTTTTGCAATAAATCTTTTTTAAATTGTCACTAGAAATGTATTTCAAAGTGCTTTTATAGTCAACTAGTTTTAGAAAATTACACTATAAAAATATAAAAAAATATGTTAAAATCTTATGCAATAATATAGAAAAAATCCCCTGTAAATAATGTAGAGGTAAATAATATGAAAAAAAATGTAAGCCGAATCCTTTTTGCGGCTGCTTTGTGTTCAGTACTCTCCGCCGGACTTTTATCCTGTAAAAATCTTTTTTCACATAAAATTGAAAATAATGAAAATAATGATGAAGAAAAAATCTATGAAATATCCGGAAAAATCCTTGCAGATTACGGGGATTTTAATTCTTCTTCACGTAATGCAATTGCGCTTGCCAGCAGCCTTGGATGTGTTATTACAGTAACAGAAGCACAGGTAAATGAAACAACAGGAGCCTGGAGTCCAAAAGCTCAGGCATTAACATACACCGAAGTTTCCGATTCAGACGGTAATTTTACATTAAAGCTTAAGCGTGGAAAATGGCTGCTTTCTGCAAGCAGTAACACAGGAGAATCTCTGGAAACTCCTTCCGGCAGCGAAACAAAAGTTGATTTAAACGAAACTGACTATCCGGCCGGTTATAAAGACGATATAGAAATTATAATAAAGCCAAAGATGACAATCGGCAGCATTCCGGCAGGTTCTGGCGAAATAAATCTTACATTAAACTGTCAGGCTTCAACAATAAATACCCTCAAAATCTCAAAAGAGATATCAGGAAGCTATACTCTTATTCAAACACTTCCAGTTTCAAACTCAAAGTTTATCTGGCAGGAAAGTTCAATGAATTCCGGTTACTTAAGAATACTGTTTGAGTTTTTTACAGAAACTTCCGGTTCAATCACTTCTACAACAATCCCGGCATATTCGTGCGAAGAAGCCATAAATGTTTTTGATGACCTTACAACAAGCACCTGGGTAAAGAACAGTACCTCGGAAAATGCTCAGCCACACCTTACATTAAAGGAAGCTTCCAGCCAGACAATTCCAAACGAAGCAGATTTTATTCTTACAGACGCCTGTCTTAACCTGTTCAAAAGTTATGCTTACGAAGTTAGTTCTGCCTTACAGCTCAAGCAGGCCGTAGAAAAAATACTTGCACAGAACAATGCAGATACAACAACAAGCGAAACAAACAGACCTGAATATAAAATCATTTTAACTTCAGACATAACATACACAGCCGCATCAGAGTTTGCATCAATTACAAGTCCTGCAACCTTTACAGTTGCAGCCGGCCTTAATTCAACTCAGCCGCTCAAAATTGCATTTATTGGAAAAGGGCAGATGAGGACAATCGACCTTAATACATCAACACTTCCTTCTGCAACAAATATCTGCGGAATCTATGCAAACGAAAACACAAGCCTTACTCTGAACAATATCTGTATAAAAGGTACGGGAACAGTTACTACGGCAAACCTTGGAGCTAATCCGGGAACAAGCTCTGGAACCGATACAGATACAGCCGCCACGCTCGATAAAGCAATTGCAGTATGGGCAGATGGAAAAACTGTAAACGGTGCGTGGAAGGCAGCTCGTGTTACGCTTAAAAATAAAGTTTTAATCAAAGATAATGAATGCAACCTTAAGTTCACAAAAGTTTCCGGGGGCGAAGGTTCAGCAGCTCCTCTTATAATAGACGAATCTTTTGCATCAGACAGCAAGGTTGGTCTTTCTTTTGGATTTGAATCCGGTACTTACGAAGCTCCTGCAACAGTTACTTCCGGTTTTAGTGCTTTTTCTGCACGAACAGGCGTTTCCAATCCAGATGAAGTTTTCTTTGCAGACAGAGGCTTCTTCATTGTCCTTACATCTTCCGGTACAGAAGTTACCTGGGTAGCAGCCGGCGGACAGGGTTCAATCGTTCAGAAATTAAAGGATGATATCTATTTTATGGCAGTTGCGGGCGGTGATAGCGGTGCAACAACCGGAAAAATCACTTTTGATTCAACAGAAAACCGTTTTTATATCGGCTATGGCCGTGATGATGTATACATTAAACCGCAAATCAGAATGAAGAGGGCAAATCAAAATGGCTATATTGCTCTTACTCCTTCTCCAACTGTTTCCATTAATCTTTTCTATGCAAATGGTGAGCCTGTTCCTGCAACTAAGACTGTAAACGGAACTTCCGTAAATGTCTGGCAGGTAACCAATGAACAGTTCTACATAAAGGAACCAGCAACTCAATCAACCGAAAATGCTTTAATGCCACCAGGAAAATACACCCTTACCGCCACCGCAACTTACGATGGTGTAGAATATAAAGCTTCGTGGGATATAAGTTATATTAAAATTACGTGTGAACTTAGCAAAACGCGTGTAAAGTTTAATACACCTATAGAAGACCGTACGATTTCTTTTGTAATTAAGGCTGATGATGGTGAAGTTAAAAATGTTTCTAATGATTCTGATACTTTTATAAGGATGTATGCTTCCTATATAAAGTTTATTTATCAGAACGGAGAAGAAAATTCAAATTTAAATTATTATTCGTATGATAGTACAAATAAAACAATTAAAGCTGATGGATCTGGTTTGAGTTCAGATAAAAAATTTTTATTTTTAGCATCACCTGAAATAAAATATAAAACTTTATATTGCTATGGAGAAAATGAGAAGATTACGCGGGCATTCAGTTTGGATGATACAAATGCATTCTACTATGTTCCTGGTTTAAGTATTCAAAGTGAACTGATTGGAAATAATCTGCAGGCGCTTGTAAATAAAGTCATTACAATGAATAAGACAGGACAGGGAAAAGCCTGGTCCAATGAATATACCATTTATATTGCTAATAATATTGAAGCAGCAGCGGCTGATATAGATAAAACAGATTCATCTATTGGTGATACATTTATTACAGTAAAAAATGATTCTTCAAATCCAGAGTTAAAGCTGACCTTTAAATCATATCAACAGGAAATGAATCCTCATGTAATAGACGCAAAAAAATTAGGCCGTGTTATGTATATAAGCGGAAATACAGATGTAACGCTTGATATTATAAAATTGCAGGGTGGAAGCAGTAACGATGGCGCTGCATTAAGAGCGGCCTCTGGTTCAAAGGTTACGTTTGTTGCCGCTGTAATTGGTGATAAAGAAACTGGTTTTACATATTCTTCAGACAATGCAGCTTCATCTTTCCGTAATTATTCACCTTCTGCTTCACCTTCAAATAACAGTGTAATTCATATAGAATCTGGAACAGGCAATAATGCATCTACTTTTGTAACAAAATCTTACCTCCAGCAGGTTAATTACAATACAACCAGGTTACATAATACTTTTTTCTGTGGAAATTACGGTTCAATTCTTATAGACTCCGGTACGAACCTTCAGATGAGTGGCATTACTTTAGCCAAAAATCATGCAGGCTCTGCATTAGTAAATATCCAGGGAACACTTGCTTCCGGTTCGTATATAAAAACTGCTGACATTTATTATAACAGGGCAGGAGCTTCAAGCTTTATTGAGTTTAATCATCAGACAAATACCGGCATGGACTTTTTGCTTGAAGATGTAAAAATCCACGATAATTATCTTCGCGATTCTTCTGGCAATTACGAGGTTTGCGGTATTTCCTGTAACAATGCAGGCGAAACAAACGAATCAAATACAGAAACCGGTAAGTTAAATCTGACAATGAAAAATTGCCATGTTTATAAAAATAATGTAGCGGACAGCAGTTCAAATCCTGGAATTGCAAAGCTCACTGCAATAAAAATGCAGGGTGGAACTGTGAACTTAAACGATTGCTCATTTACAGAGCTTTCCGGTGCAGATTCAATGGCCATAAACACAATTGCGGTTGAAGGTACCAGTAAGTGGAAAAACATAATCAATCTGAACGGCAAGTTCTATACAGACGGCGACATTTTCTTAAGCAGTCCATATACCGGTAATTATGGTACAAGATTAAATCTTACCGGCAAACTTGAACTTCCTTCTTCAAGCCAGCTTAATGCAATTAGCGGAAATACTTATGACCAGGTAAATGATTTTGCTACTCTGGTATTAGATTCCACCATACCTGGAACTAGAATCCTTAGCAGTGATAAAATAAGTTATTTAGGAGATTCTCCCGCAAAAATAAAAGTAAGAGGCAATGATTCTGCAAATACCAATGTATATTTCCTGAATGATAGGGGTGAACTTAAAGAAAGAGCTACATCCTCATCTTCAACTTCATCTTCCGAAATCCCTGAAGATTTTGTACTTGTTCCGCGTGCAACGTTTACTGGTACTGCAACGTTGTGTAATGATGATGACGACAGAAAGTCATCTGTTTTCATTCAGGGACGAAATATAAAATTGCCGGATTTAATTATATGTGACCATGAAGTTACGCAGGGTGAGTATGAAAAATACTGTTGTTATACTGGTACTAAACCTTCAGAAGATGTATATGGTAATGGGGCTGATTATCCTGTTTATTATGTAAGCTGGTACGATGCAATAGTTTACTGTAATTTACGAAGTATCGCAGAAGGTTTAACACCTTGTTATTCACTTGGAGGAAATACAACTACTACTAATTGGACAGGAATTAAAACTGTTACAGAAGGTAGTAATACAAAGTATGCTTGCAGTTATACAACAGCTGGAGCTTCTAATGCTTGGCGTAATATTATTTGCGATTGGAATGCCAACGGTTATCGTCTTCCTACCGAAGCAGAATGGGAATACGCTGCAAGGGGTGGTAATCTAACTTCTACAGGACAGACAATATACAGTGGAACAGATGATGATTTGGGAAATTATGCATGGTATTATGCGAATAGTGGAGATGATGGTGGATCTACAAATCCAAAAGCTCATGAGGTGATGCAAAAGGCTCCTAATAGTTTAGGTTTGTACGATATGACTGGTAATGTTGCTGAATTATGCTGGGATTGGTTTTCAGAAAATATACAGCCAACTACACCAGCTACTGGAGCAACTTCCAATCCCTCTAATTACCGGACATTTCGAGGTTCTGGTTTTCACAATCAAAATTCCAATGTTTACCAAAGTAATAAAGTGAATGATTCGGGAGCACTTGGTCCTTATCGTGGATACAACTACATCGGTTTCCGCGTAGTCCGCAATGCTTCCCCTGCAGGTCAGTTTTATAAAGCAGAACAGACTTCAACTTCATCTGCAGCAGTTGGAACGGGAATGGTGTATGTTCCGGGTGGAGTGTTTAACAGTTCTACAACGTTGGGTGCAAACATAGACACTAATTATGAATCAGAAGTTTTTATTGCAGATAGAGTTGTCCCGATTGGTTCTTTGTATGTTTGTGACCATGAAGTTACGCAGGGTGAGTATGAAAAATATATGTGGTATAGTATGGTACCTGACCCTGGTATTGGAAAAGGAGCTTCCTATCCTGCGTATGCCATAACCTGGTATGATGCTGTTATGTATTGTAATTTACGTAGTAAAGCTGAAGGATTAACTCCGGTTTATTATCTTGCAGACTCAACCGGAAATGAAGTTGAAAATGGAAGGGAAGTTTCTTCTTGGTATGAAAATACTGATTTGAAAATTGGAGTGACCAACGGTAAATATTATTATACTGAGAATAATAGCGTTAATGATATTCTGCCTAACAGTAAACTTGATTACATTGATTCAGGTAGTGGTGATTCAGACGGTGGAATCCGCTTTGACCAGAATGCAAACGGATATCGTTTACCAACCGAAGCAGAATGGGAATATCTTGCAAGAGAAGGTTCGTTTACAGAAAAGCAGTATAAATATTCTGGTAGCGACAGTTCGAGCAATGTGGCATGGTACAACGGCTCAACAGTCCACGAGTGCAAAACTAAACAGCCAAATGCACTTGGATTGTATGATATGAGTGGAAGTGTATCTGAATGGTGTTGGGATTGGTACAATACTATTGATAGTAATACATTGCCGACAGGTAGCGCATATAGCGGTTGGGAAATTGCTTCAAAAGTCTTTAGAGGTGGTAATTATAGTCAGCCAGAACAGTTTTGTAGAATAAAGGACAGAGCTGCTAATAGACAAAATTATGGAGCAATGAAGATTGTCGGTTTCCGCGTAGTACGCAATGCCCCAGATTACGGGTATGTATTTGTTGAAGGTGGAACTGTAGTTGGAAGTGATGATTACAACCAGAATAGTAGTTCAGGTGATGAATATATAGGAGCTTTCCCTGCCGGAAGGACAGTAACCTTAAGCAGTTTCTATATGTGTGACCATGAAGTAACACAGGGCGAATACGAAACATACTGTTGCTATACATCATCTACACCAAGTACAGATTATGGAACCGGGACAAATTATCCGGCCTATTATGTAAGCTGGTATGATGTAATTGTATACTGTAACCTTAAGAGTATGGCAGAAGGATTTACCCCTTGCTATTCACTTTCTGGCGAAACAGACCCTAGAAAATGGGAAGGAATAAATAGCAGTAACGGAAAGTATTCCTGCAGCTATACGAGTTCAAACTCAACATGGGATTCAATTACCTGTAATATTAAAGCAAATGGTTACAGACTGCCAACCGAAGCAGAATGGGAATATGCAGCACGTGGTGGACAGGAAACTTACGGAACAACAGCTTTTGCGAATTACTTTGCAGGAGCAACAACAACAAATTACAGTGCAAGCAACAGTGATTTGGACAGCGTAGGCTGGTACAAGTATAACATATGTAACAATGGTGTTACAGGAAGTCAGGGAAGCAGTGGAGCTGCTGGTTACGGTACGCATGAAGTAAAGAAGAAAGCTCCAAATGCACTAGGCTTATACGATATGAGTGGAAACGTAGAAGAGTGGTTCTGGGACTGGTACAACAGTAGTGGTGTAGGTAGCGGCACTGTGACCGACCCTTGCGGCGCTTCGTCGGGCTCCTCCCGCCTCAAGCGCGGCGGCAGCTGGAACAGCGACGCCAACATCTGTTCTGTTTCTTACCGGAGCATCAGCATCCCGTACAACCGCTACGGCACCACCGGTTTCCGGCTCGTTCGCTCCGCAGAGTAACACCCAAAAAAGGCAGGCAGCAAGGCAGAGTAGTGCTATCTGTAATCTTGTATTTCAAAGCTCTCAAAAATCTCAAAATCTTTTGGATTTGCAGTGATGATTGATGAAACTCCATTAGTAAGATAACAGGAAGCCATTTGTGTATCATTTATTCTGTTCCTTCCCAGATTGTACATATTCATCCAGGCAAGTGACCTCTTGAATGATGTATCATCAGGGTAAAGAACAGATAAACGGTCTATATCGCACCAGGAATCTACAACAGAAATTGCTTCTTTTATCGAAAATGGATTTTCAAAACGTTTAGAGTCTGTAATAACGTGTAAAAACTCATTAAAACAGTTGTAGTAAATTGCAATTTTTTCATTTTCATCATTTGCAAGCTTAGTATATTGAACTTTGGCATTTTGATTTCTTGGAGAATCCTGCCAGTATAAATCTATAAGAAAACAAGTATCTAAACCAATCATATTTCTATTCTCCCACTTATGAACTCTTCTTTCCATGATGAATCAGTGAGAAAATCTTTGGCACCTGATTTTAGAGTGACGGTGCGGGAAAAATCCAGATCTTTCATATTAGTTTTTGACTTAAAATGCGTATCTGCATAATCCTGCATTGCATTACGGATGAGTTCTGCTGTTTTTCGTCCCTGTTTTTGAGCCTGCATCTGGTATTTTTCATACAATTTCACACCAATGTACAGCGTCACAGGTTTTAAATTATATTGCTTTAACATATTTTAATTATATGTATATATTATATGTATGTCAATTTTTTTTCACTTATTTGTTTGTTTTTTCTCTTTTTCCGAAAATGTTGACAGATAACTAAAATTTGATATAATTAAATAGTCAATGTTAAATGAGTACGTAGAAAGAGCTTATGCAAAGGTTAATTTTAATCTGAAGGTACTTCCAAAGCGTTCGGATGGATTCCATAACATAGAAAGCATCTTTCAAACGGTGGATTTATTTGACGAGCTGAATGTTACAACAAGCGAAAATGATTGTTGTAATGTAGTATGTGAGAAATTAAATCTGCCTGTACAAAATACTTTGACTATGGCATATCAGGCATTCAGGGAATGTACAGCTTGTGATGTTCCCGGAATCAGGGTTGTCCTTAAAAAGGGGATTCCAGCCGGCGGAGGTTTGGGCGGTGGCTCATCTGATGCAGCGGCCTTGATTAGAGTGCTTGAAAAGATGTGTGGGCTTAAGCTTTCCGAATCGCAGCTAGATTATATAGCTGGCAAAACGGGGAGTGATGTGTTCTTTTTTATGCATTGCGGACCGGACGGAAAAGGTGCTGCCTTAGTTTCGGGGCGTGGTGAACATGTAAAAAGAATAGAGTCCAGACAAGATTTGCTTTTGTTGTTGGTGTTTCCTGCTGTTGCCAGCTCCACAAAAGAAGCTTATTCGCTTGTGGATGAGGATATACAGAAGGAATACAAAGTAAAATGTCCCGATTTTAAGGACTTGGCTGCAATCTACGCTGATGAACCTAAGAATTGGGGATTTAAAAATTCGTTTACGCCATCGTTGTGTTCAAAGTATAAAGAGATAGACAGAGCGTTGGAGCAGTTAAAAAAAACGGGTGCTGATTACGTGGAAATGTCGGGTTCCGGCTCCACTGTTTTTGGTGTATTTACTTTGAGGCAACAAGCAATCTACAGTAGTAATTTGCTTGCTGATTCCTGGAATTGTGTACTAGCACAAACAGTTTAGTTTGTGGAAAAGATAACTTGGAGGTCTCGCTTATGCAGATTACTGAACTTAGAATTAGAAAAGTTGAAGATGAAGGCAAGCTACGTGCTTATGTTACTGTTACTTTTGACAACTGCTTTGTTGTACATAATGTGAAAATCATTGAAGGCAAAAGCGGGTTGTTCATAGCAATGCCAAGCAGAAAAACTGCAAACGGCGAGTACAAGGATGTAGCCCATCCAATCAGCCCAGAGTTTAGGGCAGAGCTGCAGGACAAAATCCTTGCAGAATATGAAGCAGGTCATGTTGAAGTTGGTGGAGAAGCCGACTAATACATACTTCCAGCCGGCAGAACTTTTCCTAATTCTGCCGGTTTAAATTTTTTTATAATATTGGGCCGTCGTCAAGCGGTAAGACACGGGCTTTTGGTGCCCGCATTCCACAGGTTCGAATCCTGTCGGCCCAGCTAATCCTAAAACTGCCACTTAAACTAAAAAAGTGGCAGTTTTTATTTTAACAGGGCCGACAGGATTCGAACCGACCGAGCGGCCAATAAATTGCGAAAACCTGGAGCAATTTATTGGTAAAGCCGACAGGACGTCGGCTTTAGCGAGGTCGGCGCCGCAGAGGGAGCAAACACGATGTTTGCGACCGTCGCGGCGAATCCTGTCGGCCCCACTTAATTTCAGTTATCCGGGGTTTTTAAGGGGTGTCCCCTTAGGAGAGGGGGTAGCGGAAAAGCCTGAGCTGTCCCCTCAAAAGTGCTAACTTTTGGGGGACACTCAGGCTTTGTAGCGAGGGGGAGACTTCCCCCCACCTTTAACTTAAAACTATCCCCCCCATAACAACCACTCTTTCCCTTACACTTAATCTCAAAATCTCCCCCTTGCAACAAACTTTCCCCTCACTGATCTTTACACCTTATTCACCCCCTCTTTCCCTCCCAATAGACAAACCCTCCATTTTTTGCTATATTATATAAACATTTTTTGAGATATAAGGAGCTTTAAGAAATGAGTAAGGTAACACTCAATGCAAAGACCCGAACCACAAGTGGTAAGGCTAATGCACGCAGACTTCGCAAAGCAGGTAGTATCCCAGCCGTTATGTACAATGATAAGGGTGAAGCTACCATGCTCGAAGTAAATGAAGTAGAGTTCAACAAAGTATGGAGAACTATCACCCCAACAACTTCTATCAACCTTGTAGTTGATGGAAAAGAAAATCTTGCACTTATTAAGGATGCTGAGTACAACATTAGAACAGACAGCGTTCTTCATGCAGATTTCTTTGTTCCAGCTGCTGATGAAAAACTCGTAATGAATCTTCGCATTCATTTTTCAGGAACTCCAGCCGGTGTTCTTAAGGGTGGTTTCAAGAAAGAGCGCAACAATAAGATTAAGATTAAGGCAACAATTGCTGATCTTCCAGAAACTTACGTTGCTGATATTTCTAAAATCAATGCCAGCGAGGCTCTTCGCGTAAAGGATTTGAACCTTGGAGACAAGGTAGAAGTTCTTACAGATCCAGAGCTTCCATTGGTAACTGTTGCACCTGCACGCTAAGGTATAAACTGGTTGGGTAACCTTCCAGATATAAAACTTTAGGTTAAAGAGACGTCTTTTGGGGCGTCTCTTTTATTTTAACCCGAAAAAGCATATAATAACCTTATATGAAGCGGATAGAATCATTCGAAAATAAAGTGCTTACCGGACTGGAGCGTTGCGGTTTTAGTTTTGACCGGCTAGAACGCAGCAGGCTGCCGCTTGGAATTGCAGTTTCCGGTGGGGCAGATTCAGTTTCTCTGCTTGTTTCTCTTGCACGCATTTTTAATAAAACAATTCCGCTTAAAGTAATTACCATAAATCATAATATCCGCAGTGAGCAGGAAAGCCGTGGTGATGCAGAGTTTGTTAAAGCTCTCTGTGAAAAGCTGGCACTTGAAGGGGCGTCTGTAAGCTGTAAAATTGTTGAGATTGAACGCAATCTGATTACAACTCAGGCGGCAGCTGATAAAACAGGTATTGAAGATTCTGCACGGTCTTTCCGCTACAGTGCTTTTGAAAAGTTTATTGATGAAGAAGGGCTTTGTGCCTTGTGTCTTGCCCATACTCAAAATGACCAGCTTGAAACTGTGCTTATGCGCTTTTTTCAGGGTAACGATTCTGATTCTGTTGCCGCCATTCCTTATACGCGTGGAAAATATATCCGCCCGCTGCTTGATATAACTCGTGATGAAATTGAACGTTATTTGAATGAGCTGGATTTTAGCTGGCGTACCGACAATACAAACTTTGATACAAAATACCTGCGCAACAAAATCCGTAACAGGCTTGTTCCTTTTTTAGACGAGCATTTTGAAGGCTGGCAGGGAGCGGTTCTTAGTGGCGTAGAAAAGTCCGAAATGAACAGGAAAATGCTTGGCGCACTTACAGATAAGGTTGAGCTTTTTTCTAAGGCAGATACAGTTTATTTCAAACGTGAAGATTTTGATTCTGCACCAGATGCCGTAAAGTACCAGCTTTTACTTAAAGGCTTTAATGCTCTTGGTGTAAGTCAGCGTATTCCGTTTGCATTTTTGCGCGAGGTTATTGCCTGCTTTGAAAGTGCTGCACAAACCGGTTTCAGTGGAAAAATCCTTAAAAAACGCTTCTCAGATGTAGAAATCTTACTAAAAAAAGACATAGTTTTGTTTGAAAAAGCAAAAAAAAGCAATACGGACTTAGTTTTTTTTGATATAATAGAAGAAACTGGAGAATATGATTTTCCCTTTGGTAAAGTCGAAGTCTTCAGAAAAGAAAATACACTTTATCAGCTGCGAATCAACGGCCTTGTAATGGAGCACTGTTTTTCGCTGCCGGTATGTATACAAAATGCACAGCCTGGTGACTGCATACAAAGCTCAGACGGCTCAATGCGGAAGCTCAGCGACATTTATTCGGACTGGCACGTTCCAGCCGAGTTACGCCCAATGATTCCGATTTTGCTTGAATTAAAGCAGAACGAGTTTGTGCCAACGTGTATTTTTGGAAAAATATCAGGATTTAAAGATTGGATTGTCTATGAAAAAAATTAAGCTTATTTGTTTCTTTGCCTTTTTTTGTATTTCCTGTAATTTTTTGTTTGCAGAAACTGTGGTAACTGTTGCAGCTCAATCAAGTGTGGAAGCTGTGCAAACGGTTTCCCCGGAAGTTTCAGCTTCAAACACCCGGATTGCAGAGCGGTATTTGAACTCTGCCGAAAAATATCTTTTTGCCGAAAACTGGAACAGTGCTTTTTCACAGGCAGAGCTTGGTCTTCACTACGACAATACTATTTCAGACTTGTATTATATTAAAGCCCTTGCAATGACAAAAAAAGGCGAAAAGCGGGCAGATGTATATGCTGTTATAAAACAGGCAATTGAAAAAGATAAATGGACTAACTACAACCGTAACGGTGCGCGAATCCTTTATGGCGATATTCTTTCTGATTTAGGACTTTATGATGAATCTCTTGCAGTTCTTGATCAGAAGCCTTTTATTTATTCTGCCGATGCCGAGTTTATACGAATCAAAAATTATTATAGAATGGGCACCGCAGATTCAATCAGTCAGGCACGCGCAAAGCTTAATTCCGTGCGAAAGGTTTATCCTGCCGATACACGCTTTCCAAAGCTTTTCTTTATGTTCGAAGTGCTTTTTATGAACCGGGCTGAAATGGATTCAGCAAGCAATTATGAAATACCGGAAATTGTAAAATCTATCTCTACGGACTATATAAACCGCATTCCAGATTATGATAATAATGACATTGATACAGAAGTAATGGCACTTTTGTTTGCCGACGGCCAGCAGCAGACACGACTGTTAAAAGCAGTTGGAGAAAAAAACAGCAATTCTCCTTTGTATGCATACGCAGGACTTAAAACCGGTATTCTTTCTGAAGAAAAGGCATATAATCTTTTCTTTGAATCATCTGCAGATAATTACAATCTTGATCTGTTAAAGGCTTTTGCAGCCTTAATACAAAATGAGGGCTTACAGGCAAATCTTCACGACAGGCTTAATTCCTTTACCGGCACACTTTTCGTAGACGAAGAGCTTGATCTGCGAATCGAGCTTACAATTCAGTATGAACGCGGCCGCCCGGTTAAAGTTTCTTATGATGCAGATAACGATGATGTTTTAGATTTACATGCCGAATGTGATTTTGGTGTACCGGTTCGCCTTGAGTTCCATAATGCAGATATGACACTTGAATACAATTCATACCCGGCTGTTAAACAGATAGAAATGAATGAGCAGAAAATGCTTTTCAATTTCTTAGACAAAGATTTTTCTTACGAGCCTTTTGACATGACTGCCGAAAAACTTTTTACACAGTTCAACGTAAACTTCTTTATTCCTTATATAAACAGGGAAGTTACAGTACCGGAAGAATATATGCTTGCAAAAAAGGCTTCCTCTGTGGTAGTCAAAACTAACGAACGTAGAAACTCAGAAGTTAAATATTCTGTTTATGATGGTATGCCTGTTTATGCAGCATTTTACGAAGGTTCAAGAAGATACGCTTACGCTTCAATGGAAGCCGGTTATCCTTTTGTGCGCTATGTAGATACAGACGGTGATGAATATTTTGAAACAATAGAAAGCTATGATTTTTCTTTCAGCAAAAAGTTTATTTCCGATGAATCCAAACAGCTTGTAAATAACGTATTTGGCGATAATGTTTTTTCTGCCGATATGTTCCTGTTGTCTGTAGAGATTGACCGTAACGGTAACACAATCAACGAGTTTAAAGAAGAGTACACCGCATACAATGGTAAAAAAACTTTCTGGGATAATGATGATGACGGTCACTGGGATTGTGCGTATATCCGTCATTCAGACGAAAGTAATTCCGGCATCCTGCGTGAAGAAGCAATTTTCTATGATAAAAAAGGAAACGAAATTGTTTCGCTTGTTTCGGAAAATGGAACTCCTTCCTTAATCAGCTATATGGGAAATCAGTATCCTGTAATTACTGGAGAAAAAAAATCATTGTACTGGCTTGAACAGAAAGGCGATTCAGAATGCGAAGAAATTATTGAAAAAGATAATTGGAAAGGCTATCTGAATGGAGCTGTAAAACTTATAGAATATAAAGATAATGTAAGGCTTTTTGTAATAAGAATAGATTCTTCTGTTTATTGCAGACTTGTGCCCGAATCATTATCTGAATAAATCAGGATAAATAAATGTGTAAAAATAAAATAAAAAACATTCTCAGAAAAAATCTGATTTTTTATATCATTGTTTTTTCTGCGGCAAGTCTTTTTTTCAGCTGTAAATCTGTAAAGCTTCCCGAAAATGTAGAAAAGCCTCTTGATTATACTGATGAAGATGTTGTTAAAAACGAAATAAAAAACATAACAACGCTTATGGAAACTCTGCCTGTAAAAGCTTTGTGGCGTGCCTGTGTCCTTGGTGATGAAGAAGTTATTAAAAAGTGCAGGGAAGCAGTTGAAACTCAGCTGGCTCTTGCAATTCAGGAAAAGCGTTATTACGATGCAGCCCGTTTTGAAAAGTCTCTTGCTTCTGTTGGTTTTGCAGTTGATGATGAAGAAATAAAATCTGCTCTGGATGGTGCTGATTCTGTTTATGATGTTCCGGGCTTCACTGTTGATGAATCGCTTCTTCCTCAGACAATCAACGACTGTATAAATGCAACTGTTACGGTTTGGGTAGATAAAGGACTTAAAATAAAAGACGGCAGCGGTTATGCAGATGTTGTAATAGGTTCAGGTTTCTTTATAGACAAGCGCGGATATTTAATTACAAACCATCACGTTATTCAGGATTTGGTTGACCCAAAATATGAAGGCTTTGGCCGCTGCTACGTTAAGCTTCCTTCCGATATGGAAACTAAGATTCCTGCAAAAATTGTCGGTTATGATTCTGCTGTAGATATAGCTTTATTAAAAATAGAATCTGCACCTCAGTTTGTGTTTGAGCTTGGTTCAAGTTCCGATTTGGCGGTGGGCGATAAGGTTTCTGCAATCGGTACGCCAATCGGTCTGGAGGGTACTTTAACTTCCGGTATTATTTCTTCTACAGACAGAAAACTTAATACAATCGGTAATGTGTTCCAGCTTGATGCGGCCGTAAACTCAGGTAACTCCGGCGGTCCTTTGATTGATGAAAATCGTAAAGTACAGGCAATTGTTTTTGCAGGAATGCTTCAGTTCCAGGGTCTGAACTTTGCAATTCCAATTGAATATTTGCGCCAGCTTCTTCCTGCTTTATACGAAGGTGGAGAAGTTCAGCATTGCTGGATAGGGGCATTTGGTCATACAAAAAAAGAAAAGAATAAAAAAATCGGACTTGAAGTTCAGTACGTAATGCCTGGTGGAAGCGGTGCTTTTTCGGGCTTAAAAGAAGATGATGTAATTATCAATGCAGATAAAAAAGAAATTACTTCTGTTGATGATTTCCAGTATCTTCTTATGGGTAACCAGCCGGACACAATTGTTGAATGTACCTACAAAGATAATGAAGGTGAACTTCATACAATTCCTATTTACCTTGAAAAACGTCCTGAAAATCCTGTCCAGAAGTTTTTCTATAGTGATTTACCGGAAGAATCATTTATCCCGATTTTTGGCATGAAGCTTTCTCATTCATCGACAATAAACAGAAAATCCTATACAATAGTAAAAATATATAGCGGTACGAGTGCAGACGAAATGGGGTTGTCTGAAAACGACCCTGTTACAATTCAGGAATATAAGTTTGATTACGAAAACGAATATTTCCTTGCACTCTTACAGGTTCAGCGGCATAAAAGGGGCTTTATTGATGTAATGCTTACAATGGGAGCCACTTTTGACAGTCCGTATTATTTTTAAGACTACATTTGCAGTAAGCTGGAGTAAAACATGACCGAAATGAAATACAAGCGTAATTTCTGTATTGTCGCACACATTGACCATGGAAAATCAACCTTATCTGACCGCCTTATTCAAAAGGCAAAGATTATTGATGACCGTAAAATGGTTAATCAGATTCTTGATAATATGGATATTGAACGTGAGCGTGGTATTACAATTAAAAGCCAGGCGGTAACAATTCCCTATCATGCAAAGGACGGTCACGACTACGAGCTGAACTTTGTAGATACTCCGGGACACGTAGACTTCAGCTATGAAGTTTCCCGTGCAATTGCTTCGTGCGAAGGGGCACTTCTTCTTGTAGATGCAACACAGGGTGTAGAAAGCCAGACTGTAAGTAATATGTATATGGCACTTGAACACGATTTGACAATGGTGCCTGTAATCAACAAAATAGACCTTGCTTCTGCCGATATTGAAAGCTGTAAAAGACAAATTGATAATGAACTTGGTCTTGATTCCAGCGAAGCAATGTGTGTTTCTGCAAAAACAGGCGAAGGTATTGATGAGCTTCTGGAAGCAATTGTTACTAAGTTTCCGGCACCAACAGGCAACCCAGAAGGAAAGCTTGCCGCTCTTATTTTTGACTGCCACTATGATGTTTACCGTGGTGTTGTTGTTCACGTGCGTGTTATGGAAGGCCGCTTAAAAACCGGTGATATTATCAAAATGATGAGTACCGGTACTGAGTATAAGGTTGAACAGTGCGGTGTATTCAAAATAAATTATGAAGAAACAGGTGTGCTCGAAGCTGGTGATGTAGGGTACATTATTTCCGGTCTTAAAACTGTAAGCGATGTAAAAGTTGGTGATACAATTACAACTGCTGCAGACGGTGTAGATTCTCCGTTGCCTGGTTTTAAGGAAGTTAAGCCTGTTGTTTATTCTTCTATTTACCCAATGGATTCAAACGATTACGAAGAGCTTAAAGACAGCATGGAAAAGCTTAAGCTCAACGATGCAAGCCTTGTTTACGAAAAAGACAGTTCTCTTGCTTTGGGTAACGGTTTCCGCTGCGGCTTCCTTGGACTTCTTCATCTGGAAATTGTTCAGGAACGACTTGAACGTGATTTTGACCAGGCTGTTATTTTTACTGCTCCTTCTGTACGTTATCTGCTTCATCTTTCGAATGGTGAAGATATGTATATAGATAATCCTTCTGAATATCCGCAGGGACGAATAAAGGATTCTGAAGAGCCGTATATTAAAGCTTCAATTATTACTCCTTCAGAGTATCTGGGCTCGATTATGGCACTTTGTACCGAAAAGCGCGGTGCTCAGACAAATATGACTTATCTTGATACAAAGCGTGTTGAACTTTCTTATGAAATGCCTTTAGCCGAAGTTCTGTTTGATTTTTATGACAGGCTTAAGAGCTACAGCCGCGGTTATGCTTCTTTTGATTATGAAGTTATCGGTTACCGGCCAAGTGATCTTGTAAAGGTTGATATTCTTTTGAACGGAAAACAGGTTGATGCCCTTTCTCTTTTGTGCTTTAAGGATAATGCAGTTGCAAGAGCCAGAAAGGTTTGTGAACGCCTGAAGGATGAAATCTCACGACAGCAGTTTAAAATTGCAATTCAAGGTGCAATTGGCGGCCAGATTATTGCACGCGAAACTGTAAACCCTGTTCGAAAGGACGTTCTTGCAAAATGTTACGGCGGTGATATTACCCGTAAACGTAAGCTTCTTGAAAAACAGAAGGAAGGTAAAAAGCGCATGAAGATGATTGGTGATGTAGAGTTGCCTCAGAGCGCCTTCCTTGCAGTTCTTAAAGAAAAAGAAGAGTAACTTATTGACTTGTCGTTTTCGGACTGGACCCGAAAATCTTAATAAAAACCTCTATCTCTGCGCGCACTCGTTTTAAGAAAGATATATCTGTAGAAGCTTTCCATCCATCCGGGAAGTGCAGGTAAAGGTATTCCCTGTCATTAAGTAATTCAATTATTCTGTGGTTACGTTCTGTTTCCGGGAGCTTTGTTTCTCCAGTAAGTATGCTGCGTAATTCTGTAAGTGCGGCTGTTTCGTCTTTGAAGAATTGCAGGAGTTCTGTTTTATTTTTTTGAGATTCTCGTGTCGGGCACGAGAATGACAGGTTTTGAATTATGTCATAGTCGGGCTTGACCAGTCTATCTGCGTATACAGGCTTTTTTTGTGGAATCATCAAGGGTAGTCCATTATCAGCGGAATCAAAAAGATTTTTTTCATCCTGGAAAAGTGAATTAAACGTAATGGCGTAACTGCTTAGTATATGTGTGGTAAATGTTTTAGAACCGTTTTTATCTTCTGTTTTTTTTGTTGCGGAAGAAAAAGCTGAGCCGTAATTCTGCACAGGATTAAGTCTGTTTGCAGAAAGAAGCCTGTTTGTATGTGCCGGTGTACCTTTACCGTGTGTTATTCCTGCTGTAAAAGAAAAATCAAGACCGTAAATAAATACAGGTACTTCATCATTTTTTCTGAACTTTAGGGCATAATAAACTGCTGTTAGTCCTACCGAACCAAAAGGGTTGTTAGTCGGCGGTAACAGATTTGAATCCTGCAGATTATGAATAAAGTTTGCATCGGCATAAAGTGTTGTAAAAAAAGAAATGTCTTTAAGTGCAAATGTATGCGCCAGAGTAGGGATTGAAGAAAGACCTGCAAAAATATGAGTTCCAGCCTTGAGAGTTCCTATAAATGCTTTTGTTATTACCTGCTGGGCTTCTTCTATAAAAACTCCATCCGGTGTGATTCCGTTTTGCAGTAGCGGCTGAAGGGCAGTGTCTGCACAAAGAATAAAGTAATCTTTTTCATTACCTTTTAATTGAGCAATACCTTTGTCTATGCTTTGGCCTGCGCCAAAAACAATTATGCTTTTACAAACTGAATTAAAATAGTTTTCAATCGGAGTTGTCTGTGGTAACAGCCCAAGGTTTTTGAAAAAGTTTTTTGAATAATTGTGTCCGAACTTTGTAAGCGTAACTCTGTTTGACCAGAAGGTCATGATTGCATTTGTACATGCCTGTCCAAGCTGTGAATAAAATTGGACATTGAATTGAACTCCAGCCGAAAAGTTTAAGCATAAAACTCGTCTGAATGTTCCGGCTGGCGGAAGAGAAAATCCATTTTCTGTTACATACTTTTTCTTATTCAAAATCACAGGAAGATTATAGATTTCTTCTTTTGAAAGGAATGTGAACTTTCCGGTTTTATTCAACTGCTGCCAGTTTTGTGTGGTTTGAGTTTGAGAATCGTTTATAAAATCACTCAGGTTTGAATCAATCTCAACTCCAAGCATAATGCAGTTTTCCGGAAGCCTTTGTTCAAGCTCTAAAAGGCCGTAGGGAAGAACAGGGGAGAGGCAGAGAATGATTGTTCCCGGAAGAATGTTCAGAGTTGAAACTGTTTGTAATATTGCTTTATCTGGAGCGTATTTAGAATAGAGAAACTTATTTTGATAAGAAACAGAAAAGCCCTGCGCAGTATTAACGAGGCAGGGCTTTTGGTTAATAATGTTTTCCAATACTATAACAAATTACTGTAATAAGTTGAAATGAAATTATTTTCCAAATTAGGGCTGCTTGTTAATGCATCCTGTGCTGCATTATTGTCGTAATTAACGATTGCATTGATAACAGTAGGTTTGTCATCATCAGAGATTTCTTTGCTTTCAGATGAAGTATACTGAATTACAATTACATAGTCGCTCATTACGAGTGGATCTGAATATTCATTAAGCTTAAGCTTGAATGCTATTGTAAGGAAGTTTTCGTTTGTATCAGCACCGCGAAGACCATCGATTGATGTGTCTACAGTACCTGTAACGCTTGTGTTACCATAGTTTAATGGGAATGGAGCAACTTCTTTCTTTTCTACACCAAGCTTTTCGCAGGCTTCATCAAAAGAAGAAGCAGCAGCTTCTGACTTGAACATGTTAGCCTGTGCAATAAAGTAATCTTCAATTATACCGCTTTCATAAGAAGTCATATAATTTGAAACTCTTGTTTTCATTTCTTCGTTTTCAAAGTCTGGCTGAACTGGAGCTGCATTTGCCTTGAAGATTGAATAACCTGTTGTAGTCTGAATTACTGGACTTACAGAACCTGAAGCAAGGTCAGAAAGCTTTGCAAGGTCAGCTTTGTCGTTAAGAATGTTTTCAACCTGATATTGATAAGAGCTTGTAAGCTTGCCTTCTGTGTTGCTGTAGTTGTTTTCTGAATATTCAGTAACTGCATCTTCAAAAGTGATTTCTTCTTTGCTGATGCGTTTTGCAACCTTGTCTGCTGTTGATTTATCTTCAACAGTAATAACGCTCAAATCATAATTGATAAACTTAGCTTTATTATTTGCAGCATATTTAAGAACTTCTTCTTCCGGGAAATCAGCTTTTTTGTAAGCAACCATATTAAAGCCACGTTTTTCTGTACCATAATTCTGGAAAAAGTTAAGCTCTGCTTCTGCAATTTTTACACCGTAGAGGTTATCGATTCCTAAGAAATCTGATGATGAACCGAACATATCATCATGGAAACGAGATGTATAGAGACTGTTCTCAATGTTTTTTCTAAGATTTTCTACAGATGAAGGATCAGCCTGCTTATAAAGCTTAGAAGAGAACTTGCCGTTGTCGTCATAGAAGTAAGGACGGAGCTGTCTGTTAACAGCTTCTTTTGGAACTTTCCATCCGCTCTTTTTAACAGCATCTTCGTAAGCATACTTTGTTACAGTTGAGTTGAAGGCATACTGGAAGAGATAGTACTGTATAGAAGAATCAATCTGGATTCCCTGCTGGCGGTACATTTCTGCATACTGAGAAATGAAATTAGCAAAATCTGAGCCCTGCTCGTAAGTAATTTTGCGGCCATTGTAGCTGCCGAACTCCAATGGTTTGTTGTTGGTTGCTCTGCCTAAAGAACTTGGCAAAACAAATGCTATAAGACAGATAATCAGGATGATGATAGAACCTGCTGTGTACATTACACCTTTTTTCATATACTAATCCTTGTAATTTTTATTTAAGATAATTATAAGATTTTAACATAGAGTTATTGAGGTGTCAATTAGCGGAATTAGCGTGTTTTGCTTATGTAAAACTGCACACTGAAGTATAACAAAAAAAAGATTTTTCTTTATTTTCTGGAAAAGTGGTATATAATTAAAATATACAATTTTTTTAAAGGAGTGCTTGGTATGGCAAAAAAAGGAAAAGATTATTTTGGTTTTGGAAGATTGGTTAGCATTATTTTCGCTATCATTCCTTTCACAGCATGGTTGTTTGGTATAATCACAAGATTCAAGGAAGGAAAACCTGTTGCAGGTATTATCAGAATCTTCTGCGGTTGGTTTGTTTGGGTTTGTGACTTAATCATGATGATTATTAAAGGTTCTATTTTAAGAGTATTGAACTGCTAGTTTTTTAGCATAGAAATAGAATAAGACCGTCCCTAAAGCTGAAAAAGCTTATAAAAAGGACGGTCTTTTTTTGTCAAACTTATTAAGAGATTTTAATAGTTTATAGTTGCATAAATTGAATATACATGCTTGTCTTTTGATTCTATGAGGTTTTTCAAATCTTCAATATAATTGTAACGCCAGCTGCCGGTTATTAAGAGTGTCTCAGATATTCCCGGTGAAATTGTAAGTCCAGCTTCTATTCCAAAAACGTTTGAAGAATTAGTGTTTCCGAACAGGGCCAGGTTTTCATTAGAATAGTATGAGCCTTGTAAAACTATGCCTAATCTGTATTGTCCATTCATAGAGAAAAGATGGCTTGCGGAAATACCTCCATAGGCTTCCGTAACATTTAATCCCGCAAACATATCTTCTACTGAGAATGTGATGCCTCCGTCCAATACAATTGAAGTAAAAAAATTATCGAAGGTATGGCTAAAATTAATAGGAATGTCAAAGCTCTTCCAATTGATTTGACTAACTTTAGAAAGTAATTCAATAATTTCCTTAGTTTTATACCAATACATACCGGCTTTGAGGGTGTCGTCGTAATGTAAAGGTTTACGGAGCAGTAAAAGGGTTGTCCTTAAAAAATCAAAAGACCAGTTAACACTCTGGACCTTAAAGTTTTTTGTTAAAAGCACATCATAGTTTAAAACTGTAGAAATATTTCCTTTTATTCCCCAATAATCTATAGAGGAGTTCTTTTTCTTAAAAGAAAGAATTCCGGTGTCATCCGGCGAATAATTTGATGAAGTAAAGAAATATCCGCCAAGCCATACAATATTTTTAATTCCAATCAAGCCGCTGAATATATCGGTCATTATCTGTGTACCGGTAAAATCGTTAACCGTTACACCTCTAACCGGATCGCCAGATGGTATGTTAAAATTAATGTCTGTAAGAAAAACTCCATAACGGCTTCCTGCAGTTCCAAAAGCAAAGGTTATATTTTTTCCTTTTCTGCCAAGAAGAAGGTCTGAGTATCCCTGTACTAAGCTTCCTTCCTGACTTCCAAAATCGGTATTTATTTCAAAGCCAGTGTAGTAAACAGCATCTAGACTTGTTCTAATCTTAAAAAAGCTGTCGCTTGAATCTCTACCAATTGGATAGGCAAGTTCATTTACAAAGGACGAAAATGTGTAGAAAAAAGTGTCTGCAAGATTTTTATTTTGGGAAATCTTGTTTGTAAGTGCTGAGGCATCAAAAGCCTCTGCTGTAAGAGGTTTAAGTAACAAAAAAAATGCAGAAAAGATAATTATAAGTTTTCTTTTCAATTTGAACCTCCCAAGCTTAACCAACCGCTTGTTTTATCAGAGAGAGAATAGGTCAGGCTTTCAGAATTACTTTCTTCTGAAACATAATGAGAGGAGCTAAGTGTAATTTTGCTGACTCTATAGTAGCAGGTACAATCAAGAGCCTTTTTATCTACAATATAACCGTCCGAACTGTAGCTAAGGTTCAGCTTTTCCTCATAAGGAATGTCAGGAGCATCTTCAGGAAGTGTAAAATCATACTTTTTATATTTTTTGCCTTCGTCAGTTGTATAATAACCTTCGTAAACACCAACGGCTGATGAAATGTAAACCCTTTTTATAAGTTTAAAATTATTATAAGGATTTTCCGTACTACGCCAGATATAATAAGCATAATCTCTGGACCAGTCCTGCGAATCATCTTTTGAAACATTTTTTTCGAAAGATAATGAATAGTAGATTTTTGCGCCTTCATCGGACATTTCAATTTGCGGTGTGAACTTTGGTGCAAAAGGAATTAGAGCCGCATTAAGTACAAAAGAACAGGATGTAAAACAGAAAATAAAAAAGCTGATTGAAAGAATAACTGCTGAATGTTTAAGTTTTCTTTTCAAGTATAATCCCCCAGATAAGTCTAAAAAAATATAATTATCTGCTTGTTACAAGTGCCTGCTTTGACTTATAGCGGGCAACAGCTTCATCGATAAGCAGCTGAACAAGTGCATTGAACTTTAAGCCTGCAGCTTCGCACATTTTTGGGAACATACTTATAGAAGTAAAGCCGGGCATTGTATTAATTTCGTTCAGGTAAACAGCTTTTGTATCTTTGTCTATAAAGAAATCTACGCGGGCAAGACCGGTTGCATCAAGAACCTTATAGGCAGCGCAGGCAGTTTTTCTTATTTTTTCCAGATCATTTTCAGAAAGCTGGGCTGGAATAATCAGTTCGGCACCGTCTGGATCATTGTATTTTGCATCAAAATCATAAAAATCATGGCTTGGAGCAATTTCACCAGGGATATATGCAGTTACTTCTTCAACAACGCTGTCTACCGGGAAGGTAACGGAGTTTCCTGTAACGGAACATTCAATTTCGCGGGCACCATTTAAGGATTTTTCAACAAGAACCTTGTCATCCCACTGAAAGGCTTCCATAAGTGCAAAGGAAAGTTCTTTTCTGTTGTTTGCTTTTGCAGTTCCGTTTGAGCTGCCTGCACAACAAGGCTTTACAAATAATGGATAACCTCCAAGCTCCTTTTCTGTAGATTCAATAACTGCATCATAAACAACAGAATCAAGAACTACACATCTTTTTATGCAAACATAAGGAACAACCGGAAGTCCAACGCTTTCCCAAATCATCTTTGTTTTTTCTTTATCCATTGTGATGGCGCTTGAAAGATGAGTGCAGCCAACGTAAGCAATATCGGCCATTTCGAAAAGTCCCTGGATTGTACCGTCTTCGCCGTAAGTTCCGTGAAGGGCAGGGAATACAACATCTATATCAAGTGATTTTCCGCCTGCAACAAATGCATTGTTTTTTCCGCCAGGAATTACGCTTACAGCCTTTGATTCATCAGCGGTAATTGTAAAGGTTGCTTTATCATCCTCGCGGATTCTTTTATATTCAGATTCCGGCTGCAGGTACCACTTGCCGGCTTTTGTAATACCGATGAGTGTTACTTTATCTTCTTCAGAAAAGCCTCTTGCAATTGAAGAAGCAGAAATTAAGCTGATTTCGTGTTCGCCGGATCTTCCGCCGTAAATAAGTGCTATATTCATTTTATCCTTCCTTTTTCCTGTTATTTCATTTCCTGTAATGCTTTTTTTGCTTCGGTAATTTCATCGTATGGCATTACATAATCCTTGTAGATTATGCTGTTTTCGTGTGATTTTCCAAGAAGCAGTACAATATCATTTTTCTGAGCCATTCTGAAGGCTTCGCGGATTGCTTTTGGTCTGTCGTGAATGATAAAGAGATTTTCGTTCATCTTCATTCCCTGTTTTTCAGCACCAACAGCAATCATTTTTAAAAGCTCAACTGGATCTTCGCCACGAGGGTCTTCATCTGCAAGAATTACATAATCGCAGAACTTGGCGGCAATTTCACCCTGGAGTGGCCGTTTTGTTAAATCGCGTTCGCCACCGCTTCCAAATATTGCAAAAATCCTTCCTGAACAGCGTTTGCGTAAAGGAGGGAAAATTGTTTCAAAGCTTGAAGGGGTGTGTGCATAATCAACAATTACTTCAAAAGGCTGGCCTTCATCAATAACTGTCATGCGCCCTTTGATTGGCGTGAGCTTTGTTGTATATGAAGCAACTTCTTCAAACGTGAGACCTGTAACGCTGCTTACCGCTGTAATTGCTGCCATAAGATTGTAAGCATTAAAAGCTCCCGGAAGAGCGGCCTTTACAGAAAAACGGCTTTTAGCACGCGGCATAACAGGATCATAATCATCTGCGTAAATTGCAGTTTCGCCATCAGCCTCAACATCAAAGGTAAGGCCGTAGGTTGCAGAAGCAATGTTTCTTGCTGTCATATAGCGCAGATTATCTGGAATCTTTGGAAGAGGAATTGCGCCGGCTCCATTTTCTGCCGCCGCTTTTCCAGCCTTGCCTTCTGTTGTAAAACCGTAAACGTTATGCTTTGTTGCAGCTATAAAATATTCTGCAGAAGGATCTTCAAGATTTACAATTCCAATAGAGTTTATTTTCCGCTTTTCGCCGGCAACTGTCTTAACATGATTGTGTTTGTCGAGTGCGCGGAAAAGGTTTGCTTTGTCTGCACGGTAGGTTTCAAAGTTTTTGTGGAACTCAAGGTGTTCAAGCGTTACGTTCATAAAAACGCCGCAGTCAAAAAGAATGTTGCCACAGCGGTTGAGCTTTGTTGAAAGTCCGTGGGATGAAGCTTCTACTACTGCATATTCACAGCCGTTATCGAGCATTTCGTTAAGGTGATGCTGGATGATTGGTGCTTCCGGTGTTGTCTGGTGCTGCGGGTTAGGAAGAGCTTCGCCGCCAAAGGAATATTCAACGGTAGAAATAAAGCCTGCCTTGTGTCCTGTGGCGCGTAAAAGCTGCCAGATAAACGATACGGTTGAGCTTTTTCCTTCTGTTCCGGTAACTCCAATTACAATGAGCCGCTCTGATGGAGAATCGTAAAAACGGTCGGCAATTGGAGCCATGGAAAAGCGTGCGTCCGGAACCTGAATAAGGGCTGGACTGAACTTAATTGTTTCATCAGAAAGGGCGTTGTCCATTGTCCGTTTTATTATTGCTTTTGCTGTTTCTTTTTGAATCTCCGGTGATAATTCTCCCTGGAATACTACAGCATTTGCGCCGTTTAAGATTGCCTGTGGAATGTAAAGTGTTCCGTCGGTATGAGTGCCGGGGAGTGCAAAGTAGAGTGAATCCTTTGTAACTTCGCGTGAATCGAAAACAAGATTTGAAACTGAAATATTTTCAAACTCAGATAAATCGTTAATAGCAGACATGTCTGCCGCAACTATTTTGTTCTGGAATGCCGGCAGAAGCTGTGATAAAAGTTTTGTCATAATATAATTTTAGTGATTATGGATTTGTTTTTCAATAAGTGTTGAAAATAACCTTTGGGAACATTATTATTGATGTATGTACGAAGTCAGGGTAGAAGCGGATTTTGCAGCCGCTCATTTTTTAAGAGATTATAACGGTAAGTGTGAAAATCTGCACGGTCACAATTATAAGGTTTATGCTCATGTTCGGGGCAACCAGCTTAATGAAGGCGGAATGCTTATGGATTTTTCTAAGCTGAAGGGTGCTCTGCGTTCTGTCTGTAAACAACTTGACCACACAAACTTAAACGATATGCCTGTTTTTGACCAGAATCCCAGCGCAGAACGAATTGCAATGTATATTTACACCGGAATCATAGAGGAGTTAAAAAAAGAAGGACAGGATTTGTCTTTCACCGAAGGAAAAACTTCTCCTGTCCTTTTTGCCGTAGATGTATTCGAAACCGATACATCGCGTGCTAGATATAGTCCTTGTTAAGTGACCCCAGTTTTGCTATTCAAAACTGGAAGCAGCCGCCGTTAGTGTTTACGGTAAAGATTTAATTACTTGTGGCTGCTTCTATTACTGCATCAAAAGCTGAATTAGTGTAGTAATTGCTTCCATCTCTGTTAAATAGTAATGGATACTGAGTTTGACCATTTCCTGTTTTTATCCAGGAATCCTGACTGCTTATTCCCCATACAGTTACGTTTGTAATTCTGTTGTTGCCGGAATACTTTTTACCGTATTTTTTCAGCATATTAAAGTATTGTTTGTAATTAGCTGCAGCTTCGTTCTGAGATTTTGCAGAAATGTCAAACTCTGTAACATGAACATCATAACCAGCGTTAAGATAACGCTTGAGTGCATTTTCATAGCTACCTACGCCTGGCCAGCTAGGACCAACATGTGATTGCATTCCTATTGCATCGATTCTTGGTTTTACACTCTGACCGTTTACAGTTTTTGCACTTCCATTACGGATTTCATCTGCAATATGAAGAATTGCACTTGTTTTCCAACCGCCATCGTAATCCATATATTCGTTGTAATCATTGTAGCAGAGTTTTACATCGCCTGGTGCATAAGCATTTGCAAAGCGGAAAGCATTTATAATGAACTCTTCGCTTCCATAAATCTGATACCATCTAGAACCGCCGTTAGAAGGAGCCTTGTCTTTAGTACCAGCTGTAGAACCTCGTAACCAGTTTTGAGAACTTCCTGTATATGATTTTCCTGCATCATCAGCCATTGCTTCATTTACAACGTCCCAAGCCCATACAATATGCTTACCATTATTGTTGTTCTTTTCCCATTCTGCTACGTGTTCAAGTACAGTTTTTATGTACCATTCGTGACGGGCTGTCATAGTTTCTTTATCAACAAGATTTGTTATTTTATCACCAGAGGTTTTTGGATCATAGTCAACAGCAAAGAAAGCTTCTGGAGTCTGAGAATGCCAGGTAAGAACGTGTCCTCTCATAATAAGACCAGAATCCTTACAGGCTTTTAAGATGTTATCCATTTGATTAAAACCATTAAGAACTGGTACATCAATTGTTTTACCATTACTTGCAGTAAACTTTGTTGAAGAAATTGCAGGCTTTGATTGTCCCCAGGTTATGCTGAATATTCCATCAGGTTTGAACTCGTTTCCCATAGTGATTGAATCAGCATGCTTTGAAAGACCTTCTCTTACAGAGGCCGAAGCAAGTTCTGAATGTCCCCATGGACTGTATTCACAGGCAATTCCGAATGAGTCAAATATATCCTTGTAAGCTTCTTTTATTGATGGAACTGAATCGTCTGTCCAGGTGTCAGCTCCTGCAATAACAGTCATTTTATAGGTGACTTTGATATTTACATTTGCAACATAAATTTTAAGATTAGTTTTGGTTGTTTCATGAGTTGAAAGATAGAATACATTTTCGCCATCAAGTTGTTTTGTAAGTCTTCCACTCAATGTTACCCATTCAGAAGTGCCTGTAGCAAATGTGTGTTCTGCAACTACAGGATAATCAGATGTGTTTAATTGCCACATCAGTCTGGCTGCATCACCTGTGTTTTCAACCTTCATGTCAGCAGAAAACTCAATTGTAATTTCTTTTGAACTGGCTTCTTTGATTGGATATGTAATGTAGGTCCAGTCATTAGATGGTACACTTTTTCCATCAATAATAATTACATCTGTTTTTTCATCAACAGTATTTCCATCAGTTACACCGTTTTTTGGATCATGAGTAGGATTATTGATGGTACCGGTTTTAGTTACCATTCGTTGATTATCTGTATTTGCATTCTGATTACAACCAGCTAAAAATATGGCTGAAATTGCAAAAAAGAATGCACAAAGCATTTGATTAAGTTTTTTCATAAAATTACCTCCAAATTATATATAGATTGTCGCATCAAGTGCGACAATGACAGTTTTTATCGTACAGGGATATTCTGTTTTTTGAGTTCTTCTTTAATTGAGCCAACGGTGTACTGGCCGCTGTGGACCATTGTGGCGATTAGGGCAGCATCAGCTTTGCCTTGGGTGAGAACATCGGCAAGATGCTGTGGGGTTCCGCCGCCGCCAGAAGCAATAACTGGAACGCTGACATTTTCGGCAATCATTTTTGTAAGAGTTATATCGTAACCGTTCTTTGTTCCATCTGCATCCATTGAGTTTAAGACAATTTCGCCGGCTCCAAGAGAAACAGCTTTTTTGGCCCATTCAAGGGCGTCAAGACCTGTATCTACGCGGCCACCGTTGATTGTGGTTCCATAGCCACTTGGTTTTGTTTCATCCCTGCGGACATCCATGCCAAGTACAATGCACTGGTTACCAAAAATGCGTGCACCCTCTGTTATCAGTGAAGGATTTTTTACTGCCTGACTGTTAAGAGAAACCTTTTCGGCCCCCGCCAGAATTGTGCTTCTTATATCGTCAATGGTTCCAATACCACCGCCAACACAAAACGGAATGAAAACCTGGCTGGCAACCTTTGCAATCAAATCAAGAATTGGGCCACGGCCGCGAGCAGAAGCAATAATGTCGTAAAAAACAAGCTCGTCAACGCCCTGTCGGTAATATTCGGCAGCCATTTCAACCGGGTCGCCAACATCAATATTATTCTGGAATTTAACGCCCTTTGTAGTGCGTCCATCCTTTACGTCCAAACAAACTATAATTCTTTTCTTTAACATATTTCCTCTTCTAAAGTTCGCAGAAGTTCTTCAAAATCTTAAGACCAGGTTCACCGCTTTTTTCCGGGTGGAACTGGCAGGCAAAAATATTACCGCTTTGAATTACAGCCGGAACTTTTATTCCATAATCTGCAGTTGCCTTAATCATTTTTTCATCATCAGGGCAGATTACATACGAGTGAACAAAATAAAAATCGGAGTTTTCCGGAACGCCTTGAAGAATAGGGCAGCCACCGTTTTGGAGGGTGATGTTGTTCCAGCCCATATGAGGAACCTTTAATCCTGAGCTTTCCATTTCCGGAGAGATTTTGTAAAAATGTCTGATTTTACCTTTTGCTAATCCAAGACAGTTAGTGTCGCCTTCTTCGGACCAGTCAAAAATAATCTGAGAACCAAGGCAGATGCCAAGAATAAGCTTGCCTTCATCATTACATTTTTTTAGGAAACTGTCGAAGCCTGATTTTTTGAGCTCTCCCATAGCATAAGCGGCATCGCCAACACCGGGGAAAATAACTTTATTGCAGTTTTTCAAATCGTCAGGATTTTTAGAGAGAATGTGCTCAATTCCAAGTTTATCAAGAGCACGTCCAACGCTGGTAATGTTACCGGCATTGTAATCAATAATACCAATCATATTCAAATAATTTAACTGAATATGATTGGTATTGCAATAGGGATACGGAAACTTCCATGGAAATCAATTTAATACACACATACACAAAAAAAATAGCTTCCGGTCAAGTTACGACTTTCAAAACCGCAAGCTAGCTTGCTACACGCTGATGTGCCTTGTAATTATATACGTTTGCCGCAAAAGCGGCAGCACATCAGAGTGTTTTCTAAAGCCGTCCCTCTCCCTTGCGCTATTTTTTAATCATTTTATTTGTAAAACTGATTTCCGTGCATCTATTTATACACTTAGTTTTAATGTTATAATCATTATCATGACAAAGAGTGAACTGCGAAAATATATAAAAACTAAGCTTGCAGAAAATAAGCAGGGGTCGGCTGACGAATCTGCGGTTGTTTGTAACAAAATCTTGGCGGAAAAGAGGTTTAAAGAGGCGGCTCTTGTTCTGGCTTATATGCCCTTGCCGGATGAGGTGGATGTTTTGCCGCTAATAAAAGCTGCAATGGCTGACGGGAAAAAGGTTGCGGTGCCACGGGTTGAAGTGCAAAATACTTTGCCTGTTGGTGATAAAGGCAAGGTGCAAAATCATAAGCATTTTTATTATCTTGATGATGAAAGTGAACTGAATGCCCAGGTAGAGAGCGGGTATTTTGGAATAAATGAGCCTAAAACTAATCAAAAGCAGTTTTCTTCTGCTGATGCTTTTGATAATCTACTTGTGCTTGTTCCGGGCAGAGCTTTTACCAAAAAGGGTGCAAGGCTTGGACGGGGAAAAGGTTTTTACGATATATTTTTGAAACAATTACTGGAAGAGTGTAAGACTGCTGGAAAAAAAGTTAATACAATTGGAGTTTGTTTTTCCTGCCAGCTTGTGGAGTCTCTTCCCACCGAGCCAAATGATATTTTTGTAGATAAAGTGATTACATTGAAAAATTAAGTGCCGAAACCACTGCTGCAATACCGGCTCGGCCAATGTTAGAACTTGTCCCGGCTCCCCAAAGCTCTGTTCCATCTTCCATTGTAAGCTGAACATAAGCCATAGCCTTTGTGTTTGAGCCTTCGCCAATAGAGTGTTCATTGAAGTAGGTAACATTAAAGGCAGGTACAGGAGTTTGCCTTAGCGCAGAAACGAAAGCATCTAGAGGTCCGTTACCGGTAGCGGCAATAGAATACTCTTCGCCCTTGTACGAAATTGTTGCCATGCCCAAAACCTGGTCTGGAGTATCGGTTCCACGTTCACCTTCGTTATGATGCTCGGAAACATTCAGTACATTAAGCGGTGCTTTTGTTTTAAGCCATTTTTCTGCAAAAAGATCGTAAACTTCCTGTGGAGTAAGTTCTCGCTGTAATTTGTCGGCCTTTGCTTTGACAACTGTGCCAATAACAGGATGCATGCCCTTTGGTGCAATAATTCCAAAGTTGCTTTCCAAAATGTAAGCTGCACCGCCTTTGCCGCTCTGGCTGTTGATTCGTATAATACCTTCGTATTCGCGGCCAACATCGTGTGGATCAATCGGGAGGTATGGAACATCCCAGATACTATCCGCAGGCATTTTTTTCCTTGCAGCCATTCCTTTTCGAATAGCATCCTGATGTGAACCGCTGAATGCCGTAAAAACAAGCTCACCGGCATAAGGACTGCGCTGGTAAATCGGCATGCCCGTCAGACGCTCAAAATCAGCAGAAACAGAGTTCAAATCTGAAAACTCAAGCTGAGGGTCTACACCCTGAGTAAACATGTTCAAAGCTACGGTTACAATATCAAGGTTTCCGGTTCGCTCACCATTACCAAAAAGACAGCCTTCAACACGTTCCGCACCGGCAAGCAGGCCCATTTCGCATTGGGCAACACCTTCGCCCCTGTCATTATGATTATGAAGCGAAATGATGCACGATTCACGGTTTTTTATGTTATTGCAAAAATATTCAATCTGGTCGGCAAACTGGTTGGGCAGGGCACATTCAACGGTTGCAGGAAGATTAAGAATGATTTTATTTTCAGGACTTGCACCCCATTCATCCATAACAGCCTGACAAATCTCGAGTGCGTAATCAGCTTCTGTCTGATTAAAGTTTTCAGGTGAATATTCGAGCCTGATATCGGCTTCTGGTAACCTGTTAAGATGTTTTTTCAGGCATTTTACGCCATTTACTGCAAGATGAATAATTTCTTCTTTAGATTTATTAAAATTATATTTTCTCTGAGCAGGAGAAGTAGCATTGTAAAGATGGAAAATAACTTTTTTTGCTCCCTTGAGGGAATCGAGTGTTTTGATTATAAGGCTTTCGCGTGCCTGACTAAGAACCTGAAGTGTTACATCATCTGGAACCCGGTTTTCGGTAATCAGGCGGCGTACAAAATCATATTCTGTATCATTTGAAGATGGAAAACCTACTTCAATTTCCTTAAAACCAAGCTTTACTAGCAAATCAAAGAACTCAAGCTTTTGTTCAATGCCCATAGGATTTACAAGAGCCTGGTTCCCATCACGCAGGTCAACAGAACACCAGACAGGAGCCTTCTCAATCCTCTTGGAAGGCCATGTCCTGTTTTCAAGCTGAACACCTGTGAACTGTCTGTATTTTCCTGTTACCTGCATAAAATGCTACTTTATCAGACCTTCGAAAATAATCTTAATGTCGTTGATGAATACAGAAGTATCCTTCTTCAACTGTTTGAGGAACTCATTTTCGCTGAGCGGTCCGATAACAGCTTCCATTTCTTCTTTGTTTCTGTAAGTCATATTGCGGTAATAGTCCGAATAATCCTTTTTGCGAGACTGCAAAGATGAAGTGTAAATATCGGTTGCGCAGATTGAAACATCGTCGGTAATGTTTCTGTACAAGTCTGTAGAGAACTTTTCAATAGGACAGGAATAAAGCAGCTCAAGAAGATAAAGTGCGTGGCGAACTTTATGCTCTTTGTAAGCGTTTTCGCAATCTTTGTAAAAGGCGTGAACTTCTTCCCAGTTGTTAATCTTCTTTGCTTTGATTAAGCCGAATAATTCCTGAATCTTTTCGCTAGGAATAATCTGACCACCAACATTTTCCCATTCTGTATAAAGAGGATACTCACGGATTTTGTTAAC
>JAEEGH010003609.1_pt1 | contig 40463 bp, 35 predicted proteins | sample 9134181 | NCBI WGS metagenome assembly JAEEGH01 (sample SAMN16246544, study PRJNA631951) | gut metagenome | biome: gut microbiome; feature: rumen; material: DP-attached | host: Bos | place: Iran: Karaj | collected 2018-10 | reverse complement strand
TGTACTCACAGTTGGAGAGCATGCCGTGCAGGGCGTGACCAAACTCATGGAACATGGTAGTGACCTCGTCCCACGTCAACAGCGAAGGCTTGCCCTCAGGGGCTTTGGCCGAGTTGCAGACGTTGAAGATAATCGGCTTCTGATTCCAATGACGGCTCTGTTCGGCGAAGGCATCCATCCACGCTCCTCCACGCTTCGACGGACGACGGAAGTAGTCGCCATAGAACAAAGCCATCGACGTGCCGTCCTTATCGAACACCTCGAAGACACGCATATCAGGATGATACGTCGGAATGTCCGTGCGCTCCTTGAAGGTCAGTCCGTAGACACGATTGGCGGCATAGAACACACCATTGATGAGCACGCTGTCGACGTTGAAGTACGGCTTCACCTCGTCCTCAGAGATGTCAAGCAGCTCCTTCTTCATCTTGGCGGAATAATAGAAATAGTCGTAGGGCTGCAACTGGAATTCGGCTCCCTGCGTCTTGCGGGCAAAGTCCTCGATGGCCTTGGTCTCAGCATCAGCCTTGGGCAAATAGGCCTTAATCAGGTTCATCAAGAAAGCATAGACATTCTCTGGCGTCTTGGCCATCGTGTCGTCCAACGAATAGGCCGCATAATTAGGATAGCCCAACAGTTCGGCCTGTTCTGCGCGCAACTTGGCAATCTCGCTGACAATGGGGAACGTGTTGTACTTGGGATTGGTACCGTCCGCACGATGAATCGAAGCCTCGTAGACACGTTTGCGCAGCTCGCGGTTGTCGAGACTGGCAAGTGGCGCCTGCTGTGTGGTGTTCACGATGACAATGGCATACGGTGCTTTGCCCCCACGACTCTCTGCATCCTTCTGACACTGGGCGATATCTGCGTCGCTCATGCCTGCCAGATCTTCCTTCTTGTCGACCCACACAATGGCATCGTTGGTAGCAGCCTGAAGCAGGTCGCCCCACTGTTGTTGCAGGTCGCTGATGCGCAGGTTAATCTCCTTCATGCGGGCCATCTTATCGTCCGACAAGAGGGCACCCTTGCGCACGAAGTCCTTGTAGATTTCCTCTAACAGCTTCTGGTCTTCGCCCGTCAGCGTATCGTGCTGTTTATCATACACTTGCTTGATGCGCGCAAACAACTCCTTATTAAACGAGATCTCATTTTGAAGGTCTGTCAACATAGGCTGCACCTTCTTCTCGATTTCACTGATTTCGTCCGACTTATCGGCCTCAGTCAGTGCGAAGAACACGCTGGCAACACGAGCCAGCTGACGACCGCTGTCCTCGAAAGGCAGGATGGTATTCTCGAACGTGGCCGAGTCCTGATTGTCGACGATGGCCTGAATATTATCGCGCGTCTGCTGCATGGCTGCCTCGAAAGCAGGCATGTAGTCAGTGACCTGAATCTTGCTGAAATCAGGCGCGCCAAACGGTAACGAACTCTCTGCCAGCAGAGGGTTCTCGCGAGAGGTCTGCTGGCAGGAATTAAATGTTAGCATCATAGCGGAAGTCATTCCGATAGCCAAAATATTCTTTAACTTCATATAACTTCTAAGCAGTCAAAGACTGCGATAACTTCTTCTAACTCCTAAAAATTACTGGTGTTGGTCGCGAAGCAGATCGTTAACCGTCTTCACCGGATTGAACGTAGAGAGGGGCACTTCGACGAAAATAGTCGACCAGTCGCTCATGGCACCATTCCACAAGCCAGGCAACTCCAGAGCCTGCAGTTCCTTGCCGCTCTTCGACTTCTGCGAGATGAAGCCCGTCGTTGGATCCACATACTTAGGCAGGTCGAAAGCATTGCCCTTATAGTCCTTGACAGCACACACAAGGTCCACGGGATTGAAGTGCGTGCCCTTGGTGAACATCTCCATATACTCCTTGTTCGACTTGTCAATCTGCGACGACTCCAGAATCTGCAAGCTGACAGTACCATCCTGGTTGTAAGTGAGGAACGGACCACCACCAGGCTCGCCCACATTCTTCACCACGCCACAAACACGCATCGGACGGTTCAGCTTCTGGCGCAGATAGATGACCAAATCGGCATCCTCCAGCTCCTTGATGTCAGCCTTGCGGCAGCACAGGTCTTGCTGCACGAAACGAATCATCTCCTCAATCTGCTCGTGCGTGTACTTACCCGTATCCAACAGACGCAGATAGTCGAAGGCCTTCTTCTGCAAGGTTACCAGCACACCAGCAATGACCTGCTTCCACTCAACGGTATCGTCCTTCAGGCGGTCGGGCACTACATTGTCGATGTTCTTCACAAAGATAACGTCAGCCTGAATCTCGTTCAGGTTCTCAATCAGCGCACCGTGTCCACCTGGGCGGAACAGTAGCGAGCCGTCGGAATTGCGGAACGGAGTGCCATCAGGATTGGCTGCGATGGTATCTGTCGACGGCTTCTGCTCAGAGAAGCTGATGTCGTACTTGATGCCATACTTCTTGGCATAGAGGTCGGCCTTCTGAGCCACCTTGGCCTTGAACAGTTCCATGTGCTCGTGCGAAACGGTAAAATGCACGTGGGCCTCACCATTCGAAGCAGCATACAAAGCACCCTCCACCAAGTGTTCCTCCATCGGCGTACGGGGCCCCTCAGCGTAGTTGTGGAACAGCAACAGACCCTTGGGCAGTTGTCCGTAGTTCAGTCCCTCAGCCTTCAGCATGTTGGCAGCCACAGCCTTGTAGTTGCCCTCAGCCATCAGCGCCTTGATGCCCTTGCCGTTGTTCTTCTGGCAGGCAGCATCCAACTCGTCGAAGAAAGCAAACTTCTCGATGTTGTCAAAATACTTCTTCTCGAAATCCGTTGTAGGCACGTCGTAGTCGGCGTCGACAAAGGCAAACATGTCCTTGAACATACGGCTGGCGGCACCCGATGCAGGTACAAACTTTACCACTTTCTTGCCCTCGGCCTTGTACTGCTGCCAAGCCTCCACAAACGCCTTGCGCTCAGCCTCAGCAGGAGCGACAATACCCTTGCCAATAGCTGCTGCGGCCTCCAACTTCAGGAATGGGAAACCAGTTTTAAACTCACCTAATTGTCTCTCGATTTGTGCCTCAGAAATACCTTTCTGAGCCAACTGATTCAGGTCTTGCTGTGATAACATAATATTGTTCGTTTTGATTAGTTTGAATATCTATCCGGCAAAGATACGAAAAGCTTGCGAGATTTGCAAACTTTTCTTATATTTTTAACAAAAAACGACTAAAGAATGTCTCTGTCGGCGAGTACACCGAACTTCGTACGACGGCGTTGCAGTTCTGCAAAATCCAAAGTTACCGTCAGACTTTCCACCGTATTTTTATGGCACTGGGCCAACGACTTGCCATAAGCATCAACGACGACGGAGCACCCTGCATAATGGCAATGCTGATCCTCGCCTACCCGATTGCAACCCACCAGATAGCTCTGATTCTCCAACGCACGGGCACGAGTCAGCAACTGCCACGCAGACTGACGGGTTTCCGGCCAGTTAGCCACCAGCACGATGACATCGTAGTTCAAGGCTTCGGAATAACGGCTCCAACACGGAAAGCGCAGGTCGTAGCACGTCAGCAGCAAGATGCGGAATCCGGCATAGTCGACAATGGTGTGCTTGTTACCTGATGTATAGAACTCGTTCTCGTGACCATAGGTGAACAGGTGGTGTTTGTCATAGTAGGACACGCTGTCGTTCCTGCCGTCAACGAAATAGTGGCGATTGCGGAATGTGCCGTCCGGCAGTTTCACAGCCAGACTGCCCGTGATGGCACAATGGTGTTGGCGGGCGGTGTCTTTCATCCACAACAATGCTGGGTTCGTGGCCTCGTCGGCAGCGATGCCATGAGGCTGGGTGGCAAAACCCGTGCTCCACATTTCAGGCAAGACATACAGATCACTAGCCTCTGCGTCAGCGAACAATCTGCTGGCCTCGTGGATATTTACCTCAGGCTGAGCCCAGCGGATATCGGTCTGAAGGAGTGTAACTTTCAATACTCTAGCAGTTTTACGGATGGTTTTCCATTGAAGGACACCATCTGGTCGATGAGATAGCAACTGGCATCGTCGGGCACACAAACGGACACATTGAAATGGAAGCCGTTGGCGTCGACTTTAGTGAATTCCATGTTGTTCAGGACAGACTGTTGCAGAATCTGGGCAGGAACCTTCTCAGCATACTGCTGCTTGCGGAAATCGCGCGAGAACAATTGAGTACTGCCCTGGAAAATGCTCAGATGAATAATGTTGTCGTAATACACATTCTCCACCTCCATGCCATCATCATTAATAGCCTGACGCGACACCTTATACTTGGTGGGATTAATAGCTATATAGAGGTGATAGCGCTGACTGTCGTAAAACACCACGGTATCGCGTTTCAGCACCTCGGTGATGGTCAGAATCTTCGTTTTCTGCTGCTCGAACTCGTCCTTCACCTCCGCATCGTCGCTCTTCTCGAACTTCATGAGTTCACCACTCTGATTACGGAACCACAACAGGTGCTCAGTTTGCTTTTCAATGAAATAGCGGTTTTCGGAACCAATATAGAGCGTGTCGCCAACCACGCGGAAACGGGCAGGCATGGACGTTGAGTCTGCATAGAACACAGAATCGCCTTTCATTTGGAATACGGGCAGTTCGCTGTCTTCCTCCATCCAGACACCTTGCAGCAATTGCTTAGCCTCACGACTTTCCTCTTGCTCCGCAACGGGCTTCGGCTGTCCACAGGCTGTCATGGTCAAGACGAGCACAAGCCCTATTATAATATGGTATAATACCTTGTTCATATATATTTATCAAAAAGAAAAATCTTTTTCAACGTAATTCACTTTCTGCATGCAAAGGTACAAAAAAAAAAGAAAAATCCAAAATAAATTTGTTTTTTTGCAGACTTCTTCGTACCTTTGCAGTCATGATTGAATTACAGAGACATATTGAAATACTTCTTTTGGACAATGATTGCGTCATCGTCCCTGATTTTGGAGGCTTTGTAGCCCATCAGGTAGCATCGCGCTACGACCAGGACGACCACATGATCATCCCGCCAATGCGTACGCTGGGCTTCAATCCCCAGTTGCGCATCAACGATTCGCTGCTTGTCCAATCGTATATCAATGCACTGGACATCAGCTACCCTGAGGCTTTGCGACGTATCGAGCGCGAAGTTGAAGAGATGAAGCAGGTGCTCAGCGAAGAGGGTTTCTATACGATGGAGGATATCGGCACCTTGCGTGTCAATAGCGACGGGAACATCGAATTCGAGCCGTGTGAGGCAGGTATCCTGTCGCCAGAATACTATGGACTCTGCGCTTGTGAATTCCCCACGCTGAAAGAGGCCCGCACAGCCCGACTCGCTGGAAATGTCACACAGCTTCCTATCGAGACCGAACAACCCAAAGACCCCACACTGTTGGAATTCATCGACAGCGAAGAAGAAAAGGAAGAGCGTGCCATACAGATTAAACTGTCGTGGATTCGCAATGCCGTTGCCGTAGCTGCTGCTGTGGTGGCTTTCTTCCTCATGGCGACTCCCATTGCCAACAGCGACCTCGGCACAACGGCCATGAGCAATCTTCAAGGCAATCTGTTGACGAAGCTGATGCCCAAGAACACCAACATGGCCCCTGCACAGCCCATCGCAGAACAGCAGAAGATTACAGTAGACTCCGTGAAACCTGCAATCACAGCAAACTCCGAAAAAGCTGAAAAGCCCGTTGCCACGCAAGACGTTCAGCCGGTTCCTGCCTACTGCATTGTTTTGGCCAGCCAAGTCAAACTCAGCAATGCCGAGAACTACGTCGAACAACTGAAGGCCCGCGGCATGAAGGATGCCGAGGTATATATCCACAATCATATCGTACGCGTTATCTACGGTTCTTACGAATCCGAGTCAGAGGCTTACCGACATTTGAACAAGCTGAACAAGCATGATGAATTTGCCGAGGCTTGGGTTTATAAGAAATCTGCATAGAAAAATTATAAGTCATGAAGCGTGTAAGATGCCCCAAGTGCGACAACTACATCACGTTCGACGAGACCAAGTATACTGCTGGTCAGTCGTTGGTGTTTAAGTGCGACCAATGCGGAAAGGAGTTTGGAATCCGCATTGGCGTCTCGAAGTTGCGCAATACCCAGAAACAGGAGAATGCCGAATTGAACGACGACTCCGGTGAGCGTTCTACAGAAGAGGCTCCTTGCGGAAGCATTGTCGTCATCGAGAATGTGTTCCACTACAAGCAGATCATTCCGCTGCACATGGGCGATAACGTCATCGGGCGTTACCAGAAGGGCAACCCCATCAATACGCCTTTCGAGACTGTCGACCCCAGCGTCGATCTGAACCACTGCACCATCACCGTCAGTCGCGACAAACGTGGGCAGTTGCGTTATACGCTGTCCGACAACAACAGCAATACGGGAACCTTTGTGGATAATGTCGAACTGACGCCTCGCGAACGCCGCTTCATCGACGATGGCACGCTGTTTACGCTGGGAGCCACGAGCATTCTGTTGCGGACAGTAGATAATAATGAAGAATAAAAGTAATAATGGATTAGATAGGTTAGATTATGTTAAGAATTGCCGTACAATCAAAAGGTCGTCTGTTTGAAGACACCATGAACCTGCTGGCTGAAGCAGACATCAAGATAAGTGCCTCGAAACGTACCTTGCTGGTACAATCGCACAATTTCCCTTTGGAAGTGCTCTATCTGCGCGACGATGACATTCCACAGAGCGTCGCCAGCGGTGTAGCCGACATCGGTGTGGTGGGTGAAAACGAATTCGTAGAGCGTGGCGAGGACGCTGACATCATCTCACGTCTAGGATTCTCGCAGTGCCGTCTGTCGCTGGCTATTCCCAAGGAGATTGAGTATCAGGGTGTCAAATGGTTCAATGGCAAGAAAATCGCCACCTCGTATCCCAACATTCTGCGCAACTACATGAAGCAGCAAGGTGTCGACTGCGAGATTCACGTCATCACGGGTTCTGTGGAAATCAGCCCGGGCATCGGACTGGCCGACGGCATCTTCGACATCGTGTCTTCTGGCTCTACGCTGGTTAGCAATAACCTGCGCGAGGTAGAGGTGGTGATGCAGAGCGAGGCTTTGCTCATTGGCAACAAGAACCTCTCAGCCGACAAGCGTGCCACATTGGAGGAAATGCTGTTCCGCTTCAAAGCTGTTAAGGATGCAGAGGACAAGAAATATGTACGCATGAATGCCCCGAAGGCCCGCCTGCAGGAAATTATCAACGTACTGCCCGGCTTGAAGAGTCCCACGATCATTCCTCTGGCCGACGAAGACTGGTGCTCTGTGCACACGGTGCTGGACCAGAAGCGCTTCTGGGAAATTATCGGCAAACTGAAGGAAATGGGTGCACAGGGCATCTTGGTGACACCCATTGAGAAGATGATACTGTAGTGTAGAGTGTAGAATGTAGAGTTTGCTACCGCCATTATGAAGATTTATAAATATCCTAAACGGGAACTGTGGGGCAAGATTACCTCTCGCCCGCGTCTCGACCTGACGAAACTGAACGAGACGGTAAGCGCCGTATTGGCTGACATCCGTCAGCGTGGCGACGAGGCCGTACGCGAGTACGAACTGAAGTTCGATAAAGCTGAACTTACGGATCTTGCCGTCAGTGAAGCAGAAATGGACGAGGCAGAAAAGTTGGTTAGCAATGAACTGCGCGATGCCATCATTCTGGCTCACCATAACATCAAGGTGTTCCACATCTCCCAGCGTTTCGTAGGCCAGAAGGTAAAGACACAAGAGGGCGTTACCTGCTGGCAGAAGAGTGTCGCCATCGAGCGTGTCGGTCTCTATATTCCTGGAGGCACTGCCCCACTCTTCTCGACCGTACTGATGCTGGCAACGCCTGCCAAGATAGCAGGCTGCAAGGAGATTGTGCTCTGTACGCCTCCTAACAAGGAGGGCAAGGTGAATCCCGCCATCCTCGTGGCAGCACGCATTGCCGGTGTCAGCAAGATTTATAAGATTGGTGGCGTACAGGCTATCGGTGCGATGGCATATGGTACGGAAAGCGTGCCCAAAGTCTTCAAGATTTTCGGTCCAGGAAACCAGTATGTCATGGCTGCCAAACAACATGTCTCGCTGGATGAGGTAGCTATCGATATGCCTGCCGGACCCTCTGAGGTTTGTGTATTGGCTGACGAACAGGCTAATGCCGAGTTCGTTGCTGCCGACTTGTTGTCGCAGGCTGAGCATGGCATCGACTCACAGGTACTCTTCATTACCACCTCTGAACAGAAACTGAACGAAGTACAAGCCGAGGTTGACAGACAACTGCAACTGCTGCCTCGCAAGGAGATGGCTGCCAAAGCATTGGAAAACAGCTGTTACGTGCTTGTCGATTCCGTCGACGAGATGATTGACCTCTCGAACCTCTATGCACCAGAGCACCTCATCCTGCAGGTGAAGGACTACGAGCAGTTGGCTGAACGTGTCATTAATGCTGGCAGTGTATTCCTCGGTCCCTATGCTTGCGAGAGTGCCGGCGACTACGCCAGCGGCACCAACCATACGTTACCTACTCACGGCTATGCGACAGCCTACAATGGTGTCAACCTTGACTCCTACTGCCGTAAGATTACCTTCCAGCATCTGACGGAAGAGGGCATCCGCCACATTGGCCGTGCCGTAGAACTTATGGCAGAAGCCGAGCAACTCGACGCCCACAAAAATGCGATGACAGTGCGCATGCGCGCAATTGAGAATTGAGAATTGAAAATTGAGAATTATGATTAGCTTAGAGAAACTGGTACGTCCAAATATCTGGAGTCTGGCTCCATACAGTAGTGCACGCGATGAGTATTCCGGCAAGGAGGCTCACGTGTTTCTCGATGCCAACGAGAATCCGTACAACACCCCTTACAACCGTTATCCCGACCCCTTGCAGCGCGAGGTAAAGAGTGCGCTGAAGAAGGTGAAGGGCGTGCCCGAGGAGATGATCTTTCTGGGCAATGGCAGCGACGAAGCCATCGACTTGGCCTACCGTGTATTCTGCAATCCTGGTCGCGACAATGTAGTAGCTATTGCGCCCACTTACGGCATGTATCAGGTATGCGCCGACATCAACGACGTAGAGTATCGCACCGTCCTGCTCGACGAAAACTTCGATTTTCAAGCAGACAAGTTGCTTGCAGCGTGTGATACGAACACGAAGATTATCTGGATTTGTTCGCCCAACAATCCCACGGGCAACTCGCTGAACCGCGACGAGATTCTGAAAGTCATCGAGCGCTTCGAGGGTATTGTCATTGTCGACGAGGCTTATATCGACTTTGCCCAGCAAATGTCACTGCGTCAGGAACTGCCCAACCACCCCAACCTCATCATCCTTCAAACGATGTCGAAGGCGTGGGGTTCGGCTGCCATCCGTCTGGGTATGGCGTTCGCCTCGAAGGAAATCGTCAATATATATAATAAGGTGAAGTATCCTTACAACGTCAACCAGCTCACCCAGCAGCAGGCGCTGGAGATGTTGAAGGATCCCTTCGAAATCGACAAATATGTCAAAATCCTGTTGGCAGAACGTACAAGACTGATGCAGGCATTCCAGGAATTGCCTATCTGTGAACAGATCTACAAGACGGATGCCAACTTCTTCCTGGCTAAGATGACAGATGCGAATGCCATCTACAACTATCTGGTTGACAAAGGCATCATCGTACGTAACCGCAACAAGATACAGCTTTGTCAGAACTGTCTGCGCGTCACCATCGGCAACCGCACAGAAAACAACGAACTGTTAGCAGCCTTGCGGCAATACTAACAGCAACAAATAACATACAACAGATTTCACGGATTCAACGGATTACCCCACTATAGATTATCATGAGGTAAAAAATCCGTTAAATCCGTGAAATCCGTTGTTTTATATGTTTACTTGACGGGGCGAATCTCAAACGTAAAGTCATACTTCTGCAACGGCAGCAAGTAAGGCTTTTCGGGCCAGGCACCCCATGAGTTGATGCAACCCAGTCCCATCTGGCGCTGCTGGATATGAACTTGTGTCAGCGGACGCTCCACGAGATCGCCGCTGTGCTGGCCCCAACGGTGGTCTTTCATAGCGCCGGCATCCAGGTCTTCCACCAGATACGGCAAGGCCGAACACTCCATCGGACCGTTGCTACTGAACTCCAGTCCACGCTGTCCATCAGTCACTTGGAACCAACGCACATCGGTGTGGTTACCACTCTCCTGCGGACGGACGTAAGGATAATACTGATCCTTGACAGCCGACTCATATATGCCCAGGAACTGGCTGCTCTTGCGGTCGCAGTAGTTCTCGTGCGGGCCACGGCCGTAGTACTTTACCTGATTATACTCCTTAGGCATCTGCAACTGCATGCCATAGCGGAACATCCAGCTTTCCTTGGCATCAGCCTTGGGTTCCATCTGCTGACGAACAATCACCGAGCCGTCTGCCATCAAGGTATAGGTCATAGTCAGAGTAGCCATCGGCATGTCAATCTTTGCGACAACACTGTTGTTACTCACTGTCAGTCCGCTCACCTTCATCTGCGGGTTCTTCCACTGCCCCCAACGCTGCTGCAACCAAGCACCATAGTCATTATCAGTAGGAGCACGCCAGAACTCTGGTGTGATGCTCTGACGGTCGATGAGCATAGGCTGTCCGTCTACATCCAGATAATCAATCAAACCTGAGCCCTTGCCAATGGTCAGCGTCGTACCACCTGCCGTCAGCTTTACATAACTCTTCGTCTCTTCCTTAGCCACCTCGGCCTGCTCAGCCTTCAGTTCCGGGAACTGATAGTCGTTCAGCGCAAACTGCTGACGGGCCATCACCTGTCCCTTGTCCACATATTGCTGGTCATCCTTTGCCTTCAGTTGGAAGACGACAAAGATTTCCTGATCGCCATGATGTCCCAACACACGGGCTATCGTCTTCTGCATAGCATCGATAGTAATGACCTTACGCTGCTGCGGAGCGATGCCACTGATGTCGGCCTTGCCACCATGTCCGAAAGTCATACCCTCAGGACGATCGCCGCCATGATGGTGCTTGCCACCTGCGCCACCTACAAACCACTCCAGCTCCAGGTCATCGAGCGACTTGAAGAAGTTCTCGTTGTAGATTTCAATCTTTCCCTCCTTCAGTCCCTTGTCCGAAATCCATACGTTCTGGTAGTAGTAGCCCACCTCGTAGGCATGGGGATTAAGACGACGGTCGGGAGCAATGACACCGTTACAGTTGAAGTTATAGTCGCTGGCAGGATAGCGTCCATAGTCACCACCGTATGTAAAGATTTCCTTACCTGTGATGGGACTCTTGTCGCGCAGGCCCTGGTCCACGAAGTCCCAGATGAAGCCACCCTGATATTTCGGATATTTGCGGATGATGTCCCAATACTCCTTGAAACCACCTATCGAGTTACCCATAGCATGAGCATACTCACACTGGATGAGCGGGCGGGGGTTGTCTGTCTTGGCAAACTTTTCGCAATCTTCGTAACCCATATACATCGGGCAGAAGATGTCTGTCTTACCCCAGTGTCCAGCCTGCTCGTACTGCACAGGACGCGTCGTATCCACACTCTTGATCCAGTCGTAGCAGCGCTCGAAGTTAGGACCATAGCCGGCCTCATTGCCCAGACTCCAGATGATGATGCTCGGATGATTCCTCAGCGTCAGCACGTTTGCCTGGTTACGCTCCAGATGCATCAATTGGAAGTCCTTACGCTTGGCCAGCGTACCCTCGCCGTAGCCCATGCCGTGACTCTCCAGATTGGCCTCAGCCACCAGATACAATCCAGCCTCGTCGCACAGGTCGTACCAACGCGGATCGTCGGGATAATGACTCGTACGCACGGCATTGACGTTCAACTGCTTCATAATACGGATATCCTGCTTCATGCGCTCTATCGATACAATGTATCCACCATCAGGATCCAGTTCGTGGCGGTCTACACCTTTTATTAATATAGGCTGGCCGTTCACCAGCAGCTGACCGCCCTTAATCTCGATGTGGCGGAAACCGATACGCTGGGGAATCACTTCCAGTACCTTATCGCCCTGTTTCAGAGTCATAATCAGCGTATATAAGTTAGGTGTCTCAGCCGTCCACGGCAGCACCTCTCCAAGAGTCTCCATCCTGAAGGTGAAGGGTCCGTTATTGAGCATCGTTGTGCTGGTCTCCTTCACCACCTTTCCTTGCGGGTCGGTCAGTTGCATGTCGAGTGTCTTGCCTTTAGCCGACACTATCGTCACCTCGCCCGCCAAAGAACCGTCCTTGAAACCGTTCTTCAAATCGGCATTGAGGACTATGTCCTCGATATGCACCTTCGGACGGGCATACAGATACACCTCGCGGGCGATACCTGTAAAGCGCCAGAAGTCCTGATCCTCCAGATACGAGCCGTCGCACCAGCGCATCACCTGCATGGCAATCAGGTTCTTGCCCTTCTTCACGTATTTCGTCAGGTCGAACTCAGCAGCAATCTTCGAATCCTCGCTGTAACCCACGTACTTGCCATTCACCCAGACCTTCAGGTTACTCGTGGCCGAACCGACATGCAACAGCACCTGCTGTCCCTGCCAGCCCTCGGGCAGTTCGAACTCACGACGATACGAACCCGTGTAGTTCTCCGTCTCACCAACAACGGGCGGATTATTGTCGAACGTCGTACACCACGCATAGTTGATGTTCTTGTAGATGCGGTCGCCGTGCCCGTTCAGTTCAAATAGTCCCGGCACGGGGAAATCCTCCCACGCTGAGTCGTCGTACCCTACACGGAAGAAGTCCTTAGGAGCATCCTGATGGTTCTTCACAAAACAGAACCGCCACATGCCCTCCATCGACAGATAGCGCGACGAGGCTGCTTTCTGTCCTGCCCTCGCCAGGTCTTCCGACTCGAAAGCAAAGAAATTGGCGCGACGTGCCTCACGATTCTGTTGGTTCACTGCTGCATTGCGCCATTCCGGCGTGTTGTCAGCCGCCACAGCACTTGCCGTAGTCAACGACAACACCATAGCTAATAATAAGTTTTTAGTTTTCATCTTCTTTATAGTTGCTTATTGGGTACAAAGGTAGTGTAAATCAAACAAAAAACAAAACAAAAATCATGATTTTCTTGGTCGTTTTAAATTAATTTTGTAATTTTGTGGCAAGTATGAAGAAAAAAGTATCACTTTTATTTCTGATGCTCCTGCTACTAACCACAGGTGCCACTCGAGTTTGGGCTGAGGAAGAATTGCCACCCAGGCTCCAGAAACTTGCTGACGAGGCCTATCATTATTATAGTTCCCGCGGAACGGAGAATTTCTTTGAGGCCATCGGAAGAGTGAAAGAAGCCACCGAGTTTTCACAATATCAGGAAACCTACTACCGTGCCTGCACTTACGAGGCTATTTATATGTTCGAATACGTAGACCGAAAGAAGGGCGTCGAGTTGTCGCATGCCATTTACCATCATGCGAAAGAAGACAAGAGCAACGTCGGTATGTATTTTGCTACCTTTGCCTTAGGTACGATTCGCGAACAATCGGGCAACTATGGACTGGCCGAAAAGAGTTTTCTGCAAGCGTTGGAGCTGAAGGAACAATACCTGCCCAAGGAGAGTGCGGCTCCCTGCTATCTGGGCCTCTGCGAAGTGGCACTCCACAGAAAGGCCTACGAAGAGGTGAAGGAATATGCCCGCAAGGCACTCGACGAACCCGGCATCCTTCCTATGAATCAGATTACCGCATGGAGCTATAGGTGTCTGGCACGTTATAATGAGGGCGATAGCCTCGGTTTCGAGGAAGCCTACAAGGAGCGTGCGATGCTGATGTCTGAGCATGGTGGACAGGGCGGTCTGTTCGGCGAATTGCTCAACGTCTATCAGGCCAAGAACCGCAAGCAGTGGGCGCTGGCTTTACAGCGCACCGACAAGTTGATTCACGCGCAAAACCGCTGTGCCCAGAAAGCCTCCATCTACGAACACATGGGTGACCTGAAGCAAGCCCTTTATTGGCAGAAGCAAGCCCGCGAAGTGATTGATTCCCTCCAGTCGTCGGAGGCTCGCGCACAGATGAACGAGTTCGACACAGAACTCTCGCTCACCTATGCTGAGAACGATATCAAGGAAGAAAAGTTAGCCAAGGAGCGCATGATGCTTATCGCCGGTGGCATTTTGGCGGCCATTATCATTAGTTTCCTCACTATTTATGGCTATCGTCGCAACAAACATATGAAGAGCCTGCAGGTCGTAAACAATAAGCTACAGGCTGCCTATAGCAAGCTGGAGGAAACCACCAAGGCCAAGGAACGCATCGAGAGCGAGCTGCGCATTGCCCGCGAGATTCAGAAGCGCATGTTGCCCCACGTGTTCCCCCGTCGCCGCGACGTCGACATATACGCCATGATGACCCCTGCCAAAGAGGTTGGCGGCGACCTGTATGCCTATGCCCTACTCGACGACCTGCTCTATTTCTGTGTAGGCGACGTCAGCGGCAAGGGTGTTCCCGCAGCTCTCTACATGGCCGAAGTGACACGCATGTTCCGCACACTCGTCGACGGCAAACTGACGCCCGACACTATTGCCGCACGTCTGAACCACGCACTGGTCGAGGACAACGAACAGGGCATGTTCGTCACGATGTTCATCGGACTCATCCATCTGAAGACCGGTCACATGGAGTTCTGCAACGCAGGCCATAATCCTCCTCTACTCAATGGCGAATACATGAAGATTGAGTCGAACGCTCCCATCGGACTATGGTCGGAAGTGGAGTTCGAAGGCGAAGAGGTCGAAGACATGCATGGCAAGACACTCTTTGTCTACACCGACGGTATCAACGAGGCGGAGAACGCTAACCAGGAGCAGTTCGGCGACGAACGTCTGAAAGCCCTGCTGCAACAGGATTTGGGCGATGCCCGTCAGACTTCAGAGACCATCCACAAGGCCGTCGAGGAATTCGTGGGAGAAACTGAACCCAGCGACGACCTCACCAAGATGTGTATCATCATGAAGTAAGATATAAACTGGTATATCCATAAAATTCCCCTGAAAGCTGTTGACCATTCAACAATTTTCAGGGGAATTACTTTGTATTAAGAGGAAGCCTTACTTCTGCTCAATAATCTTGGCACCTTCCTTCAGCGCCTCCATGTTCAGGGGAATCAGTGCGTGATGGCGTTCGGGCAGTGTCTTCTTCAACGCTTTCTCCACGCCCTTGTCGCTTACAACAGGAGCCACCTTCAGCAGTCCGCCCAGCACAATCATGTTGAACACCTTACCATTCTTCATCTCGGCAGCCTTGTCCATCGCGTTGATCTCGTAAATGGTGATGTCCTTACGAGTGGGCTTATTGATAATGCCAAAGCCGTCGTAGATGAGGATTCCACCGGGTTTGATCTTCGGTTCGAACTTCTCGAGCGAAGGCTGGTTCAGTACCACAGCGATATCGTACTTCGAGAGGATGGGTGAAGAGATTCGTTCGTCGCTGACGATGACCGTCACGTTAGCTGTACCACCACGCTGCTCGGGTCCATATGCGGGCATCCAAGTCACCTCTTTATCCTCCATCAGTCCACTATAGGCCAGGATCTTTCCCATCGAGAGCACGCCCTGACCACCGAAACCGGATATGATGATTTCCTTTTTCATATTTTACTTTTTTACTTTTTACCTTTCTTAAATGCCTTCCACTGCTTGATGATATCTTTCTTCGTGGCTGCATCAACCTTCTTGACACTGAGTGAACAACCCAATTCCTCGCCTTCTTTCGGCTCTACTACAGTATGGTTGCCGTCTTTCTGAAACACAAAGTGGTTCTTTTCCCCAACGGCACCAGGTTTCTCCACCGTCCAGTTGTTAATTTCCACGATGTAGTATTCTCCAAGGAGGTTGTAGTCGTTCTTCTTATAGATCTCGCCAACGGGCAACTTGTCTTCCATGAATTGCTGGAAGGCCTTGGCTACCTTCTTGTCCTTGGGGTTATCGGCCAACAAGAATCCATAATACTTGAATATCTGGGGATAAATTTCAGCCGTATTCTTCGGCAAATCATTTCCCTGCTCGTCAATACTCAGGGGAACTGCTTTAAGAAGTATGTCAATGGCTTCCTGATATTTGTCCATCTCAGCCAACGTCATTCCTTTAAACATGTAAGCATCTGCCTTTTGCTTTACAAGAGTCTGGGGATCGCTCTCGTAGATTTCAATGGATTGATTAAGATACTCCAAACATTTTTCCTTATTTTGCGATGCGCCCGCCAGGAATGCCAACGACATCAACCTGTTAGCATCAGGTGCCGTAAACTGACGTCCTGACATCTTTTGCAGTTCCAAGGCCTTTTCAAAGGCACTTTTGGACTTCTCGGCATACTCAGGGCTGATGGTAGAACCGTTGAGATACAGAAGTCCCACCCATGAGTAGGTATTGACAACCGTTGTGTCGGTAGGCGTCGGGGCCAGTTGCTCGGCCACCCGGATACTGCGAGCTGCATATTTGTCAGCACAGGCAGGAATGATTTTCGCCTCCATGTAGAATAAGATCACATCACGCTGCCACGCCAGATTCATGGTGTCCAGTTCGGCACGCATGAGCAACGCCTCATTGGCACGAACCTGGTTATTCTGTGACTTATAGCGTTCGAAGTCCTTGTAGAGTGCGTCAGCATACTGTTGGACGGTCTGGCCCTCCTTGGGCAGACGGTCGAACTCAACCAGCGACTTCTGGTGCAGTGCCTCCCATTCGGCATCGGTGAACACGGGCAGCGTGCTGTCCATCTTCTTCCAACGTTCAATGATGGCACTGCCGAGCGCACTATTTCTATAGTCGATGTACGACGTTACCAGCACGCTGTCGCTCTCCTTGTGGAAAGTAAAGAAATAGTCGCGCTGATAGTTAATGTTAGAATGATAGAATTCGTGATCGACATACGACGTATCGTTCAACACCTTGTAGTTCGACATGAACCACACGCTGCTGGCGGTAAAATCGTCGTTGAAACTCTGGCCGAGCAACTTGCCGTCAGGCATGAATATCTTCACGTTGGTGGTGGGGTTACCATTGTTGTCCAACTGCTGCCACGTACCAATCAGGGCGGACTGCTGTGCCATTGCTGTCAGCGACAACAAACCCGATACGAAAAGAACAAACAATTTCTTCATAACTTATCACTTTTCACTTATCACTTATCACTTCAAACCAGTCGTATCCTTCAAGTCACCTTTGGGATAGAAGGGGAACATATTCTCCTTCATCCACTCGTTAGCCTTAGCAGGAGTGAGTTTCCAACCGCTGTTACAGGTCGAAACGAACTCAACAAGAGAGGAGCCCTTACCAGCCATCGAAGCCTCAAAAGCCTTACGCAGCGCCTTCTTGGCCTTGTTGATAGAGCCTACCGACTCCACACTCTGACGAGTGACGTAGCAAGTACCCTCCAGTCCGGCAGCGATATCGGCCATCTTCAGAGGATAACCATGCAACTGCGGATCACGGCCATAGGGACAAGTAGAAGTCTTCTGACCAATCAAGGTCGTAGGAGCCATCTGACCTCCCGTCATACCGTAGATGGCATTATTGACGAAGATGATGACGATGTTCTCACCACGATTCAGCGCATGGATGGTCTCGCAGGTACCGATACAAGCCAAGTCGCCATCACCCTGATAGGTGAACACCAGACGGTCAGGCCAGCAGCGCTTGATACCCGTAGCCAGTGCGGGAGCACGACCATGGGCAGCCTCCTGCCAGTCTATATCTATATAATTGTACGCGAAGACAGCACAGCCTACAGGCGATACACCTACGGCCTTGTCTTCCATACCCATTTCTTCGATGACTTCGGCAATCAGTTTATGCACCACACCGTGACTACAGCCCGGGCAGTAGTGCATATTGTTGTCGTTCATCAGCGTCGGCTTTTTGCAGACGATGTTCTCTGGTTGAACTATTTGATTTCTATCCATAATTCTCTTTCTTTTCTAGGTTTTCCTAGGATTCCTAGGTTATCCTATGATTTTTTCTTTTAAAGCCTCAACGATTTCCTCAGGATCGGGAACGATACCACCCAGACGTCCGAACTGCTCGACGGGCACAGCACCGTTCACAGCCAGACGAACATCCTGTACCATCTGTCCGGCATTGATCTCGGCGACAAGGATTCCCTTCACCTTCTTCGACAGTTCAGCAATCTGCTTCTCTGGGAATGGGAACAGCGTGATAGGACGGAACAATCCGACCTTGATACCCTGCTCACGGGCAATCTCTACAGACTTCTCAGCAATACGGGCAGCACTACCGAAAGCGACGATAGCATACTCGGCATCGTCCATCAGCTGCTCCTCGAAGCGAACCTCGTTCTCCTGAATCTTAGCATATTTCTCCTGCAGAGCGATGTTACGCTGCTCCATAATCTCTGGCTTCAGCTCCAGTGAAGTAATGACCACGCGCTCTCTGGTTTTCGGCTTACCAGTAGAAGCCCAAGGGCACTGCTTGATGACTTCTTCGTCAGTACGACGGGGCTTGAAAGGAGGCAGCACAACCTTCTCCATCATCTGACCAATGACACCATCGCTCAGAATCATAGCGGGGTTGCGATACTTAAATGCCAACTCAAAGGCCAAATCAACAAAGTCGGCCATCTCCTGAACACTTGACGGAGCCAGCACGATAACCTTATAGTCACCATTACCACCACCACGAGTAGCCTGGAAATAGTCACCCTGCGAAGGCTGGATAGTTCCCAGACCGGGGCCGCCACGCTGAACATTCACAAACACACCCGGCACCTCAGCACCAGCCATGTAAGTGATACCCTCCTGCATCAGGGCGATACCAGGAGAACTCGACGAGGTCATGGCACGCTTACCGGCACCGGCAGCACCATAGACCATGTAAATCGAAGCCAGCTCGCTCTCAGCCTGAACCACCTTCATACCAGTGGTCTCCCAAGGCTTCAGCTCAGCCAGCGTCTCGATGACTTCACTCTGCGGAGTAATAGGATAGCCGAAATAGCCGTCGCATCCGCAACGAATAGCAGCATGGGCAATAGCCTCATTGCCTTTCATCAACACAACTTCTCTTTCTTCTGCCATAACTTACTCCTCCATTTTTTTACGATACACGGTGATACATCCATCTGGGCAGACAATGCCGCACGAAGCACAGCCCACGCAGGCCTCCTCGTTCGCAGCCTCCACATAGGGATAGCCGTGCAGATTCACTTTGTTGGCCAGGGCGATAACCTTCTGCGGGCAAGCGATGATGCACAACTGGCATCCCTTGCACCTCTCGGTATCCACCACAATGGCGCCTTTCATTTTAGCCATAATATTGTTGTTTAATGCATTAAAATCTCGATATCGGGATGCAAAGGTACGAATTTCCTGCGAAACTACCAAACAATACGTGGATAAAAGAATGCGAAGCTCCTGCTAAAATATTTCGAGGCCCCTGCTAAAAGGTTGTCAGGTACGGGGGAAAAGGTCGCGAGGTGGCTTCTGAAGTTAAAACTGCGTCGATGGATGATAAAACTGCGACAATGGATGATAAAACTGCGGCGATGGACGATAAAACTGCGACGATGGTTTCTATTTTAATAGCAGCAAAACGCCCTGATGTCTTTTCGGCATCAGGGCGTTAATTCGTATAATACGCGGTTACTTCTTTACAAAAACAACGCGGCGGTTCTTGGCGCGGCCGGCTTCGGAGTTGTTGTCGGCAACGGGTTCGTGAGAGCCCTTACCTACGGCACGCATATTGAACGGATCGCAGCCCAGCTGTTCGAGAGCTTTGACGACAGCTTCGGCACGCTGCTGAGAGAGTGGGTCGTTGATCTTGTCGGAGCCCTGATTGTCGGTATGTCCCTGCACCTCGAAACGGGCGCTCGGGTTCTTCTTCATATAGTCTGCCACCTTCTGGATTTCCTCCATCGACTCAGGCTTCAGCGTAGCCTTACCGGTTTCGAATAAGATATTGTTAGTCACGAACTTACCCGTCTCAGCGATAGCCTTCTCAACGGCAGACATATCGGTAGCTTTGCGCTCATAAAGATCAACGGCACCCTTGGCAATCACCACGTTGCGCATATAGACAGGATTCTCCGAAGTTCCGTGACCAACGAACCACGTTATCCATCCTGCACCAGCCTTGGCGTTAGGAACGTTGATAACACGCTTCCCGTCAATATAGAACTTGATGGCGCGCTTATTGAACGACAGAGCATAATGATGCCAACGTCCATCGTTGACACAAGCAACTTCATCAGCTCTGGAATTGCCCTCCTTATGATCCCAACTCTGTTCCGTTGGACGAACGTAATCACATGAGACACCCGTCCTGTCATAATGGAAGTGGTGCTGAATGGTGAACAGTTCATGGTCACGCTCCATGCTTTCATGCATAATATCAAGTTCCACGTCTGGGTCAGCGCCTCCCTTCTGCTTATACAGCATATCGTATTCCACTGTAAACACGTCACCCAGATAGTTCTTGATGCCGCCTTTCACCAACGGACTAATCCAACTATCGTCGGCCAAGAAAGCAATGCAGGTCTTACCCTGAATGGTAGCAATCTCAGCATTACCACGCACCAAGTCCCACTTGGAGGGGAACTCACCTACCTGCTCGCCCTGCATATTGTCCTCGAACATAACGGCACTACCGCGAACGAAGTCGCTCTTGGCAGCACCAGCCTGAGGATCGTAGGTGTCTGTGGCATCTGCGGCATCCCCGCTATTGTCCGTTTTGCTCTTGCCGTCAAGCACGTCGCCCACAGCTTTGTTCGTTTCTTTGTCAACTTTGTTAGTCACAGCATTCTCGGCAGCATTGACAGCGCGCTCTTTCAGTTTCTTCAGGAATCCCTGTGCATCGGCAGTAGCGGCAAAGGCTACCATCACCAGCAACATTAAAATCAGTCTTTTCATTGATTATCGTTTTTTAGGTTCATATTTACAATAATTGGGGCAAAGATACAAATTATTTCGTCTTCTTATGACCATTCCGTCTATAAATTTTGTTAAAAACGGGGACAAAAGGATACAAGTCTAAATAAAAAGCCTTACTTTTGCAACGATTTATCAACTTAAGACAGAAAAGACAATGAAGAAACTTATATTGACAACCGTGATGCTGGTCTTTACCTTGACTGCCGTAATGGCTCAGAAGCCAGCACAAATCAAATTCGACAAGACTACCCACGACTTTGGATCTTTCTCGGAAAGTAACCCCAAGGTGACGTGCGTGTTTACCTATACCAATGTGGGCGAACAGCCGTTGGTGGTGAACCAGGCTATTGCCTCGTGCGGATGTACGGTGCCTGAATATACGAAGGAGGCTGTAAAGCCCGGCGAGAAGGGAGAAATCAAAGTGACGTACAACGGCGCTGGCAAGTTCCCCGGACACTTTAAGAAAAGCATCACCGTTCGTACGAACGGTTCCGTAGAAATGACGCGACTCTATATTGAGGGCGACATGACGGAAGCCGAAAAAAAGTAAAGTTATAGGTAAAAGTGAAAAGTGAAAAATTTGCTACCGCCGGGCAATAAATCCTAATGCGGTAGCAAATTTTTCACTTTTCACTATTCACTTTTCCCTTAGAAAGTATAAGTTAGCCCCAGCGAGGAGTACTCCTGGAACTGGAAATAGCCCATATCGTCGTCGCGGGCATTGCTGTCGTCGAAGCGCGGATAGAGGAAGAGGTTGGCAGAGATGTATTTCGACACCTTCAGTTCAAACTGGTTCTCCCACTCCACCAGCGTGCGTTGGTAAGAAGTGTTGGCATAGAAACGCGTCTTCCACAACACCTGCTCGGCAATCTGCCATTTCAGGTCTGCCGTGAACTGCGAACCGAAGTCCTCGGTAGTGTGATGGTCACCGGAAATGCCGTTGCGTGAGGCCAGTGCCTTACGTCCGACATAAGTGAAGTTAAACGACAGGGGCAGGAAATTGAGTGAACCCGTCAGGCGCTTGTTCAGCGCTTCGACCTTATACTCCATACCAATACCGACATTCAACTTGAAGGGCGACATGAAGTCAGAATAGACAAACTCGTCGTTGGCCTTGTAACCCGGAGCGAACTGCGTATAGGCCAGGAGCTGCAAGGTGTAGTACCACTTCTTGTGAGCCTGAAGACCCAGCTTGCTGGTGAGACGCAACAGGTCGTTGTTGGTCTTGAACTTATGAACAGTGTCGGAACGCGACGTCTGGAAACCCAGCTTGGTCTCAAGTTTGTTGTCGAAGGTGACGCGGTCCTTGTCATTGTAGTTTAACTCCAGCGTCACAGCACCCACGGCAGAATAGTTGGACTCACCACCCTTGTGCCAGTTGTCGGACACATAGTTCTGGAGGAACTGCAGGGAGCCGTCGAACTTGAATTTCCAGAAATTAGGTTTCTTCACTTCGACCGCAACAGGAGCCTCGACGACGGGTTCCTCGGGAACGGGAGCGGCCATCTCGACGAGTTCCACCTGCTGTTTCACCTGTTGGTTAACATCCTCACGAAGGGTGCCAGCCTTGAGCAATTGACTCTCGGAAGTGCTAATGAGATCAGGACGGCGCATGTAGAGCGACAACAAAGCAGCATCGACAGCACTTGTCACGTTATCGCCCGTCGGAGGAGTCAGCGACAGCACCTGCCGGGCTCCGGAATGGTAGAACGTGGTAGGAGCAAACAGACGGTAATAGCGCCCGTCATCGGACTCTGCACGCAACGCCTCGTTGATGCGCTGCACAGAATCGAGCTGCTGGCGCAACACGCGGAGCGAGTCGATATAGTTTCGAACCGCCAAAGCCGTATCGGGCTTCGAAGCATTACTTTTCTTGGTGCGCTGGGCTGACGCTACAGTAGCTGTCAGCAGCGCTACGAATAGGATTAAAAGGGACTTGTGTTTCATATTCGATAGCTTAATCGTTGGCAAAGATAGCAAAAAAATAAAGAATAGGGTAAGAAAAAGAAAAAAAAATCGTACCTTTGCAGTCGATTTCGAAATCAACTACAAGAAAAATATTATAATAATATGAATAGAGACACTATTATCGGCTTCGTGCTGATAGCTGCCGTACTGATAGGATTCAGCTGGTGGAACCAGCCCTCGGCAGAACAAATCGAAGCCGCACGCCTGCAAGACAGCCTACAAGCCATCGCCCAGGCTCAGGCCGAAAAGGCCAAAAAGGAAGCCAAGAAAACTGTGGTCGACAGTTCTGCTGTCGACAGCGTTGCCGTTGATACCACTTCCCTATTCCACTCGGCCCTGAACGGCACATCGGAGAAAATCGTGCTGAAGAACGGTAAGCTGGAATTGACGCTCGACACGAAGGGCGGCGTTATCCGCAAGGCAGTCATCAAAGACTTCAAGAGCATTGACGACCAGCCGGACGTAACGCTGTTCGATGAAAAGGACCAGAACATGACCTTCATGCTGGCCGGTAAGCAGGAAAACATCGTAACCAGCGAGATGTACTTCACACCCTCGGAGCAGACAGATTCAACCGTCACCATGACCGCCAAGGCTCAAAACGGTGGCGAGATTGCACTGAAATACCGTCTGGGCAAGGACTATCTGCTGAGTCTGTCGTTCGAGAGTCACGGACTGGCCAACATTTTCGCTCCGTCGTATAAGGAGATGGAGATTGAGTGGACGGACCACTGCCGCCAGCAGGAGAAGGGTTTTTCTTTTGAGAACCGCTACACCTCTATATATTATAAGGAGAGCAAGAGCGGCAGCACCGACAAACTGTCGGAAAGCAGTGACAAAGAAGAGCAGACGGAAGAGCAGACCGACTGGGTGGCATTCCGCAATCAGTTCTTCAGCGTGGCACTCATCTCCAAGGATAACTTCGCCGCAGGAGCCCAGCTGAGCAGCACGCTGGAAGAAAAAGGCTCAGGATACCTGAAGCAGTTCGACGCCAAGATGAAGACAGCATTCGACCCCACAGGCCAGAAGGCTTCGGAGTTTGAGATGTATATCGGTCCCAACGACTTCCGACTCATCAAGGATGTGGAAGAGCAGAGCGCCTTTGGTAAGGATCTAGACCTGGAACAGCTCGTAGATCTGGGCTGGTGGCTGTTGCGCTGGATTAACCGCTGGTTCACGTTGTATGTATTCGACTGGCTGACGGGCTTCGGATTCAACATGGGTATCGTGCTGATTCTGATTACCATCCTGCTTAAGTTGATCACCTTCCCGATGGTGAAGAAGAGCTACATGTCGAGTGCCAAGATGCGCGTGCTGAAACCTAAGTTCGAGGAGGCCACCAAGCAGTACGACAAGCCTGAGGACCAGATGAAGAAACAGCAGGAGATGATGTCGCTGTATTCAAAATACGGTGTCAGCCCATTGTCAGGCTGTCTGCCCATGCTCATCCAGATGCCTATCTGGCTGGCTATGTTCTTCTTCGTGCCCAACGCCATCCAGCTGCGCGGACAGTCGTTCCTGTGGATGAGCGACCTGTCGACATACGACCCAATCATAGAATGGGGCAAGAACATTTGGGGTATCGGTGATCACTTGTCGCTGACGTGTATCCTGTTCTGCGGCGCACAGCTGTTGTACACTTGGTTCTCGATGCAGCAGCAGAAGGACCAGATGGTAGGTCAGCAGGCGGAGCAGATGAAGGTCATGCAGTGGATGATGTACATCATGCCGCTGATGTTCTTCTTCATCTTCAACGACTACAGCTCAGGCTTGAACTTCTACTACTTTGTTTCGCTGTTTATGTCAGCTGCCATCATGTGGACGCTGCGCAAGACCACTGACGACAAAAAACTGCTGGCCATTCTGGAAGCTAACTATCAGGCAAACAAGAACAATCCCAAGAAACAGTCGGGACTGGCCGCACGTCTGGAAGCCATGCAGAAACAGGCCGAGGAAATGAAGAAGCAGAGGAGATAATCTCCGGCCGGAAAAGAAATTCCGTCCGACAGAAATAAAATTCCGTCCGACGAAAAAATAATTCCATCCGACAGAAAATTATTAGGGGTGCTTCCAATGTTGGACGCACCCCTAACTATTTCTTATCTATTAACTCTCGTTTACTCTGCAGGAGCAGGAACAGGAGCACCGTTCTTGTCCTTAGCCTTGGCAGCCAGTTCCTTCAGTTTATCCTTGCCCTTGAAGGCAAATACCCAAACGAGGAAGCCTGCCAGTACCAAGAGGCCGATGCCCAGTAACGGACGATAGAACAGCCATGCGATAGCAATGACGATGAGCGACCAGGCAATACCGATAATGGTGCAGACGAGTCCAATGCCCCAGCCGAAGATGCCGGCAATGAAAGGAACAACCTTGAGAATAGTCTCGACAAAACCAAAGATACCCTTCAAACCACCAATCACCAACAGCACACCAAGAATGCGCAACATCCAAGTCCACATGGTATTGGCATCCTGAGCGTCCTCGATAATCTCGTCGCCACTCTTCTTACCCATCACAAGAGTCTGGAAACGCTTGCCGTTCTTAGCCTTGAAAGGCTTGAAGGAGTCACCATCGACAACAGCCATCACGGTGACCTTGGCAGGAACTACCTTCTCGAAAGTCACACGAACATCACCCACCTCAGGAGAACCGGGAACGCGTCCAAAGTAAAGCACATTGCTGGCCTGATGAATATACTCCAGGTCTTTCTTGTTCTCTGCCTTGGCCATAGCCTCGTTGATAGAGTCGTTGAGAGCCTTCTGAGCATCGAGGGCTGCCCTGACAGAATCGGGGAGTAACGCCTTTATAGAGTCGGGAATAGCCGGTTGCTGAACAGGTTGCTGAGTAGGCTGCTGCGTCTTTTGCTGCACACCATAGAAACGCTCGTAGGCGGTCTGGGTGTTGCTTTCGAACTGTTTCAGCAGATCTTCTGCAATAGCCAAGTCAATGGCCTCGCGGGAAGAGATGCTGTGGATGAGACCCTCAGTGAGTTTGTAGGCACCCCACGACACGTTCTCGGCCCACTGCTCGTCATCCTCGAAGGTGGCCAGCACCATATTCTTTTTTTGATAGGCAGGATCCTTAAACTGGGCAGACTCGATGGGACGGCTCACCCACTCCTTGGAATAGGTATAGGTCGTGGTGGTCACTTCCTTACCACCCAGTTTGTCTTCCTTCTCCTCAGTAGAATGCTCAACCCACTGGTAGTACTCTACCGTGCGACGAAGCGAGATAGCTTTAGCGCCAATGCCGAACTGGGCATCCGTCAGAGAGTCCTCGGTGGTGGCCAGAGCGGTACCACAAATCAACTCGCCTTCGAGAGAGGCATCCTTCTTGTTGGGGTTCTCCATCTCGACATACGCACTTCCGGCCTCTTCGAGCATCTTCTCAGTTTTTACCGCACGACCTTCATTCCACCAAAGCAGTGCCGTGCCAGCGATAAACAGCAAGAATCCACTGCCTATTGCCCTAAAAGAGTTTCCAACTCGGGTTCCATAACCCGTTGTCCTTGTTTCTGTAAATGCCATAATTAAAATATTTATTGATTAATGTTTTTGGTTACTGCCTATTCCGTGATTTTGTGGATGAATAGCCTACCACGCCGCAAAGTTACAAAAAAGAATTGAAACCGCACGGGCTTGACAAAACTTTTTTCTTCATCTCACACACTTTTTGCACGCAAAGATATCAAGAATTTAAGAAAAATATGTATCTTTGCAGTCAAAATTCAAAAAAGACAAGGAAATGAAGATTGGTTTTGACAACGAGAAGTATCTGAAGATACAGTCAGAGCACATTCGTGAGCGTATTGCCCAGTTCGACGGAAAACTTTATATGGAGTTGGGCGGAAAACTATTTGACGACCATCATGCATCGCGCGTTTTGCCAGGTTTTAAGCCAGACTCAAAACTACGGATGCTGGCCCAGTTGCGCGACAGCATCGAAATTATCATTGTGGTAAGTGCAGAAGATATCGAGAGAAACAAGGTTCGTGCCGACCTCGGTATTACCTACGATGAAGACGTGCTCCGTTTGCGCGACGAATTTATGCAACGTAACTTCATGGTAGGATCTGTGGTGATTACCCATTACAACAGACAGCAAACTGCAGACCAGTTCCGTCACCGCCTGGAGAGGATGGGCATCAAGTCGTATGTTCACTACCCCATTGACGGTTATCCTCATAACGTAGAACTGATAGCATCGGACGAGGGATTTGGCAAAAACGACTATGTAGAGACTTCACGCGAGCTCGTCATCGTTACTGCCCCAGGACCGGGTAGCGGTAAGATGGCCACCTGTCTCTCACAACTCTATAACGAAAACAAACGTGGCATACGTGCCGGATATGCTAAATTCGAGACTTTCCCCGTGTGGAGTCTGCCCCTGAAGCACCCTGTGAACATTGCCTACGAGGCTGCTACAGCCGACCTGAACGACGTCAATATGATTGACCCCTTCCATTTGGAAGCTTACGGAAAGACTGCCGTCAACTATAATCGTGACGTAGAGATATTCCCTGTACTGAATGCACTTTTTGAAGGTATATACGGCGAGAATCCCTATAAATCACCAACGGATATGGGAGTCAATATGATTGGTTTCTGCATCTCAGATGATGAGGTTTGCTGTAAAGCCTCGAAAGACGAGATTATCCGTCGTTTCTATGCTGCTACCAATAAACTGGCTGAAGGTGCCGACAACGAGAATGAGGTTAGCAAGATTCGCCTACTGTTCAATCAGGCGAAAATCACAACAGCCTTCCGGCCAGTAACTACTGCTGCTTATGAAAAACAGCTGGAAAGTGGGCATACAGCTGCTGCCATCGAACTTGAAGATGGTACGATCATCACTGCGAAATCATCACCGTTGCTCGGTTGTAGCGCAGCTCTTCTTCTGAATGCAACTAAACATCTGGCAGGTATCGACCATGAAGCAAAGTTAATTCCCCAAAGTCTGATAGAACCTGTGCAAAAGACGAAGACTGAATATCTTGGTGCCAGAAACCCACGATTACATACTGATGAAGTGTTAGTTGCCCTGAGTGTCGTTTCACAATATGATGACAACTGCCGCCATGCCCTAGAGCAACTGCCACAATTACGCGGTTGCCAAGTACACTCGACAGTAATGCTCTCCGAAGTAGACCGCAAAATCTTCAAGAAACTGGGTTGCGGACTGACTTGTGATCCCGTCAGAAAGAAATAAAGATATAATGAAAAGAAGAAGGGAACCTTAAACGGGTTCCCTTCTTTGTTATTTCAGTTCTTCTTTAAAGAACTTGACACATTGACGGAACAGGTGGTTACGTGTGTTCCCACCATAAATGCTGTGGTTGCGGTTGGTGTATACCAACTGGCGGAAGTCCTTGTCGGCCTGCACCAATGCTTCTGTATACTCTGCTGTATTGCGGAAGTGAACATTATCATCTGCCATTCCGTGACAAAGCAGTAGTGCTCCGTGCAGTTTTCCTGCACGGCTTATCGGACAGTCGTCATAGCCTGCGGCATTTTCCTTCGGAGTGCGCATGAAACGCTCGGTATAAACAGTGTCGTAGAAACGCCAAGAGGTGGGAGGAGCAATGGCGATACCAGCACGGAACACATCCCTACCCTCGGACATAGCCATCAATGTGTTAAAGCCACCGAAACTCCAACCCCATATGGCGATGCGTTCCTTGTCGACATACGACTGTTGACCTAACCAGAGGGCTGTCTCAACTTGGTCACGAGCCTCGAGTTGTCCCAATTTCAGATAGGTACACTTTTCAAAATCTGCACCACGTCCACCGGTGCCACGATTGTCAACACAGACACAAAGGAATCCCTGCTGGCACAGATATTGCTCAAGAATGGCCCCCTGACCGGACATACCGATATTCCAGCGGTCAGCCACCTGCTGGTTACCTGGACCTCCATACTGGTACATGATAACGGGATAGCGCTTCGATGCATCGAAGTTAGCAGGCTTTATAAGCCAGCCATTCAACTGAACACCCTCCGACGTAGTGAAGGTAAAAAGTTCGCGCTTGCCTAACTGATAGCTTGCGAGTTTTTGTTGCAGCTCTTTGTTGTCTATCAGTGCCGCCAATTCCTTTCCAACATTGTTACATAGTGAATAGACTGGCGGGGTATTAATATTGCTCCATGTGTGGATGAAATACTTGAAGTCTTTACTAAAGATTGCCGTATTCCAACCTGCCTTGGGTGTCAGACACTCACGTTTTCCATCTTTATGCGACACCCACACACGCTGGTCGGTAGCACCATTTTCGTGGGAGGCATAGTAGACATTGCCTGTCTGTTCGTCATAGCCATAGACATCGCTGACCTCATAATCGCCATTGTCCACCTGACGTAACAACTGGCCATTCTGGTTGTAGAGATACAGATGCATCCAACCTGAGCGGTCGCTGGGAACAAGAATATGACGGTCCGTAATCTGAATACCATTCATGGCTTCTTCTCTCACGTACTTACTGACCTTTTCCTCAATGACCTGCTTGCAGACTGTCGACAAAGGATTGCACATAAAGATACGCAGACAATCCTGATGACGGTTCAATGTGTAAACAGCTACTTGCTGGGGCTGATTGGTCATCTTCAAACGAGGCACATAGTCGTCAGCACCAAGTGGTAACTGTAACTGACGGGTCTGACGACTACTGATATCAAAACTCCAAACTGTAACCCTTGAATTCTCTTCACCAGCAATCGGGTATTTATAGGTGTAGGCACCTGGATAATCAGCGTATTCTTGACGCTCAGGGTTCAAACCCTTGAACAGTGGCATAGAGAATTCCTTTACGACCTTTTCGTCGTAACGAACCCATACCAACTGTTTGCTGTCAGCTGTAAACACCATCGAACGGGCTAATCCAAATTCCTCTTCGTTCACCCAATCAGGGATGCCGTTAATAACTTCGTTACGCTTGCCGTCCTTTGTAATCTGTACTTCTGCGTTATCATATAACAGTTTGACTATAAATATGTTATTACCCCTCACAAAAGCTATCTGAAGCCCGTCTGGCGAGAACAAAGGGGTTTGCTGGGGACCATTCTCTGACAACGGGACCAAACGATTGTTACGCACAGTATAGATGTAATAGTTAGCAGTAAACGAATGACGATAGATACGCTTAGACTGAGTTTGGATAAGCAGCCGCTGACCATCAGGACTAATTATATAATTCTCTATCTCGTCTATCGTCGCACCCTTAGCAGCTTTTGCATCAAACAGCACACCAATCTGTTTACCCGTCTTAAAAGAGTACTGCTCGATACGCTGTCCGTCACTACTCAGCTGGGCATACGATTCTCCGTCACTTAAGGGCTTCACTGCAGCCATCGACTCACCACGAAAATTCCCTTTCGTAATATCGCTTAAATCTAAATCTTGAGCAGGAACATATCCAATACCCAACATTGCTAAAAAACAAAGTGAAAATAATTTCTTCATCATCGTTCTTATCATATTACTATTTTTTTTTCATATATAATTTCACTGCTTCTTCTATACTCTCTGATTTCATCATTTCCTTTATCTCAGGCATCTTCAACGCCTTTTTCAAATCATCTTCACTGACTGTCAGATGAACCTGCCCTAATACACCGATAGAGATGGGAAGAAACATTTCTTGATACATCAGCACACCTACAGTATAAATAGTATGATCTTGCACGAATAGATTCTTCGACAAATAGTCATCAAACATATTCAATGCAGACATCGTACCCATCGTAGCAAAGTCAACAGTCTGCGGATTCTCATGCAATTCGCGGTCTACTACATTTGCTACGGCGATTTTCACGGCATCATAATGTTCAGACCTCTCTGGTTTCGTCATAGTCAGAGCTGTGAGTCCAACTACAACAACACACAAGATTATTAACAGTATCCTCTTCATACTTTGCCACTTTTTGTCGCAAAGTTACAAAAAAAGGTTGTAAAAGCGAAGCGATTTTAGAAGATTAACGCAATTCGGCCAAAAATAGAGGCAAGACGGGGCAGAATGAGGAAGTTCAAATAGGGACTAAAAGCAAATTGGGGAGGATTGGTGAAGGAGTTAGGTTTCTTATTCGTAACCCAATTTATGTCCTTGGAGCCGAGTAAAGTTATCACGCAAAATGGTGAAGAATGGTGCACCTTTCACCGCCAGTTTCTTATTCCGCAAACTGCTACATTTTGCATAGCGATGGATAACCCAAAAGACAGTAGTTTTGCAGCCAAAAATTAAAAAGGAGTAAGAAACATGAGAAGTACATTCAACATTCTGTTCTATGTGAACAAGAGTAAGGAGAAGAACGGTGTGGTGCCTGTGATGGGACGTGTGACGATTAACGGCACCCAGAGCCAGTTCAGTTGTAAGAAGTCCATCCCGCTTGAACTATGGGACGTAAAGGGCAACTGTGCCAAGGGTCGTAGCAAGGAAGCTTTGCAGATTAACCGTGAGTTGGATAACATCAAGGCGCAGATTATCAAGCACTATCAGCACTTGTCAGACCGCGAGGCTTTCGTAACGGCTGAGATGGTACGCAACTCCTATCAGGGCTTTGGCAGTGAGTACGAGACTCTGCTGAGTGCTTTCGACAAGGACATTGCCAACCAGAAAAAGCGTATTGGAAAGGACAGGGTTGCCAGCACCTTATGGGCCATGGAGCGCTCACGAAAGGATGTGGCTGAGTTTATCCAATCTCATTATCGTCGGACGGACATGTCAATGTTAGAACTGACTCCAGAGTTCATCAAGGACTTTTCTGCCTATCTCAGCACAGACCGAGGACTGGCCAATGCCACAATCTGGCAACGTTGCATGTGGCTGAAGGGTGTCGTATTGAGGGCACACTATAATGGCAAGATTCCTCGTAACCCATTTGCTCAGTTCCATATCAGTCCCAACTGCAAGGAAAGGGAGTTCTTGACCGAAGAAGAACTAAAGGCAGTCGTAACCCATGAGTTCGAGGACGACAATTTGGCCTTCGTGCGTGACATTTTTGTATTCGTGTGCTTCACCGCTCTCTCGTTCATCGACGTGAAGAACCTTACGACGGACAACATCGTGGACATCAACGGTGACAAGTGGATCATCAGCAAGCGTCATAAGACCAACATCCCCTTCCTGGTGAAGCTGATGGATGTACCTTTACAGATTATCGACCGTTACAAGCACTTACAGGAAAACAAACTGGTGTTCGGCAAGATGAACTACTGGTCAATGTGCAAGAAACTGAAGAAGGTGATGGAAGCCTGTGGAATAGAGAAGCAGATATCATTCCATTGTGGCAGGCATTCATTCGCAACATTGGCGCTTTCAAAGGGTATGCCCATTGAGAGCGTGAGTCGTGTATTGGGACATACGAATATCGTCACAACTCAGATTTATGCGAAGATAACAAGTCAAAAACTCAACAACGACCTGACGATGCTGGGCGACAAGCTCAATGCATCATTCAAGGACATCAAGACTGCATAATCGCTGGGACTCAAAAACTTCAAAGCAGAAAGACGAATGATTAGCGATAGTCTGTCTTTCGCCTTTCTGCGTTATTTTTCATACTGTGGACTTATGGGGCTTTCTCTTTTTCCCTCTTGTTAACGTGCCGGATGATAGCATGATTCCAAGACCTTCTCCAGATCACTCTCACGATACAGCACTTTCCCGCCTAATAGAATGTAAGGTAGCACGCCATCATTGCGATATTTTTGTAGCGTTCTTCGGCTAACCTTTAGAATCTCAGCAACCTCCCTATCTGTCAGGTATCGTTCACCATCAAGCAATGGACGATAGTTGCCAGTGACATTCTTGTACAATGCTAGTACCTCCTTCATGCTCTCCAGCACTCGCATCACACCAGCATTATGCGGCATAATCAGTTCATTCATATACCACCTCCTTTCCATTGATGACATCCATACGAATGAGCATCTTTCTTCCTGTCCTCTACAAGTGGGATAATACGTTCTACATCTTCAGGCTTATAGTAAGTCTTATGCTCAATCTGGGAATAAGCCAACGTCCCGTTTTGGCGGAGCGTCTGCAATGTTCTTGGGCTAATGTTCAGTATCTGACATACGTCCTGGTTGTCGAGCCACTCGCCAAGCCGCTTGTCTGTACCTCTACTAGCCATTGCCTTCATTTGTGAGGCGAAGTTGTTAAAACTCGTCAGCAGTTCCTCGTAGGTACTGCGCTCAATTGATATAACCTCCATAGTCTAATTTAGTTTTTTGTAAAATCTGGCGGCAAAGGTATATCAAAACAAATAAATTATACTGCGCGGAAAAATTGTTCTCGGTTTTTAACACAGACAAGAAAATCCTTGTGTAACAAGCCTACTTGTCCGATGAGCTTGCTCAACCTTGGTGTGCGGCAACTCCCATTACGGCATTGAGCCCATAACGGGGTAGTAGGCTACCCCTATAGTGGCATCAATCCGCATGGGTGGGATTAGGCTACCACAATTGTGGCACTCCCTGCAAGCAGGGGGTGTTAGGCTACCCCCTATAGTGGCATTTGTACTATTTTTGCAACATAAATGCTAATAAGTTTGTTACTTTGCAACTAATTTATTAAATTTGCACACGAAACGCCTAATGTTAGGCAATGAGTAACTAAAAACGATATGGATAGACAACATTATAATAGACTAAAGATTGTACTGGCAGAGAAAGAAAAAACAGGAACATGGCTTTCTGAACAAATGGGCCGTAACATTGGTACAGTATCGCGATGGATGACAAACAAAGTGCAGCCATCCGTGGAACAGCTCTATGAGATTGCACACCACCTTGATGTGGATGTGAGGGAGTTATTGGTTTCGTCAAAATAAGAAGGTGAAAAAACATAATAATAGTTAGTTAAAAGCGCAAAAACTATGGTTTCTTTAAATTTTAGTCATTCTAAAGATATTTTTATATTCACTTTGAGCAAAATACGTGAAGTATATAGGTGGAGAGAAACTTTAAGAGTCAACTCTTATGCTGTTTATGATGCTGGTAAAGGCTCTATGAAAATACTAAACTATGAAATGATATATACTTCAAAATATATTCCGGAATTAGATGCTTTTCTTTGGAGTCAAGGTGAATTAGCTGTTGCAAAAGAAAATGGAAAGACATTATTGATTGATGCAGAAGGACATACATACCCTTATGATATGGATTATGATGCTAAAATCAGGAAAAGTGCTTTTCCCTATGAGAGGGATTTTAAAACAGAAAAAGTGAACACAAGCGTTTTCCCTCCTATTCCTATTGTTGAAAACAATGATGATTTTGACAATGTAATAACTGAACAAAAAAAGATAAGAATAGAATCAAATAGTATTATTTGGGAAGACGGGAGTGTGATTGAGACGCAATATCAACTATGTGGCTTGATTGGTAATGTTGTTATATGTTACAAACATGTTTCTAATGGAGGAGATTGGAAACATCAATTGTATGGCATCTGTGATATAAATGGAAATATATTATATGAACCAAAATTTACATATATTTGTGATGCAAAAATGGATGGAGATTATATTTTTGTAATTGATAATCACAAATGTGGATTATTAGATTATGATGGAAAAGAACTTATTCCTGCACATTATATGTATATAGATGATTGCGATGGTAATATTGCCATAGTGGATCATGGACTCAAATTAATTGACATAAGGAACCAAAAAGAACTTTTTTCCATTTTTGAAATAAACAAGGAAGAGGATGACGAGGATTGTAATTATTTTATGGAAAAAATTGTTAATGGATGGATTAGAGTTTTAAAAAGCTATTATGCTGATGATTCTCCAATAGGATTAGTGAAGGCTGATGGAACATTTTATAGCTTTCGCATGAAGGATAATCGATGGTGGTTAGATAGTTCACTATCAAGAAATGGAAAGAAATACAATCATATGGGAAATACATTTCGTGATGGTCTACTACCTGTCTATGACTTATCCAGAGGATATGGTTTTATCGATGTAAATGGAGTAGAAGTAATAGAATGCAAATATAATGAAATACATGAATTTAAAAAAGGTAGAGCAAAAGTACGATATGACGTTGATTTTGGATACATCAATACTAAAGGGTGTGTGTTTGTAAAAAATGGTTTAAAAGAAATAGAAATACCTTCAAAATATGACTGGGCTTACGATTTTGATAATGGTGTGGCAATAGTCCAAAAGGGGCAAAGTTTTGGCTGTGTCGATATATATTTGAACGAAATAATTCCATGTGTTTTTCCCAATAAAATAGAATTGGAAAAAGCTATTGCCAAGATCAAATTAATAAATAGTAATAACATAGATTATTGTAAGAAAATTAAAGAATTGGAGCCACCATTATGTTTTAAAGAAGGGAAATTGTTTGGATATAAAGATCTTGAAGGAAAAATTCTTTGTCCACCTGTGTTAAGACATGCCAGACAATTTGCTGAAGGAATGGCTTGTGTCTGTATTGGAGGAAAATATGGATATATAAATGAAAAAATGGAGTTAATCATTAAACCACGATTTGACTGGGCAAATGATTTTTCAGAAGGGTTGGCTTTAGTTCATGAAATAGGTATTGGAGGAGATTTTTATATTAACAAGCAGGGCGAGTGTGTGATAAGTGCTGGTGGCTTAGAAGAATTAGGACCTTTTATAAATGGAACTGTACGATGTGAAAAGTATAAACCCTACAAAGATAATGATAGCTATGTTTTGACAAAACGAGTACAAGGCTATGAATAATGGACAAAACTATTTGAATTATAAGATGGTTAACTCTACATTGAAAGCCATACTTGCAGCAAGGGAAGATATCTCTGATTATCTTTTTCATTTTACAAGAGGTAGTAAAGCATTTGAGACTTTATTGAGAATTCTTGCAGATGGTGAGCTAAAAGATATAAAAAGGAATGGTTATATTTGTTTTACAGAAGCGCCATTGACTGCTTTATATAACATGTTTCAAATCTTTGATCGTTACCCAGAACCGATGTTTGCACCATATGGAGTAGGAATAAAAAAGGACATTCTATTTGATTTAGGATGCAGACCTGTTATCTATGGGACGAATGATGATTTTGGAAAACTGTCCCAATGTCTTTATTGGCGTTGCGTAGAGTACAAGCCCAAAGTTAGCGATTATACGTGGCTTAGAGAGTGGAGAATTAAAGCCAATACTCTTAAGCTTTTCCCCAGCGGATGTATAGTAATAACAAAAACGGACTATGAACAAACATTATTAATGAGAGATATTGGTGAAGATTTTGATATTGATGGTGATATCGATGATGGAGAGTTCCATGGTTATGTAAAAGGAGAGTTTGAGAGAGTATATAAAGGTGTTTCCATGGAAAGTATTAGAAACGTATGTTTACTCTCTAAGAAAGAATTGAATAATATTCTTGATACTCAAACTATAGGAGAATCAGAAACACAATTACTTGGATATTTCTAATAACAAATTTAATTAAGGGAGTAGTATTTTTGATTGTCTTAGAAAATCAGTAACTTTGCAAACGAAATGAGATATGGCAAACGAAATAGTAGAAACGAAAGCAATTGAGCAGGTAAGTGACAGCCTTTATAAGGGTGTATCCGACATTATTGACAATGCCCGGCAAGAGGTTGTCGTGTATGTGAACAAGCATTCTGATTTGATGTTCTGGCATATAGGCCATTATATCAATGAGGATATGGGCTACAAGCAGTATTCTGCTTATGGCAGCAAAATTCTTGCGACACTGTCGCAAAGATTGACTGCACGTTATGGCAAGGGATATACCTATACTGCTGTCACAAGGATGATGAAAGTTGCTCGTTTTTATAGCGACGAAGAAATGTTTGCGACACTGTCGCAAACATTAACGTGGAGTCATTTCTAAGGAGTCAGCTACGGGAGGTGTTGAGGTCTTTGAAGACATACTTATTAGCGAAGCAATTCTTCAGCCACTTCGCATAGCTCCTGATACCACGCTTCACCGAAGCGGCGGATGAGAGGTTCCTTTAGAAACTGATAGACGGGTAGGTTCAGAGCCGCACCTTTTTCTACGGCATCGTGACAGACAGCCCAGCGGTTGTAGTTCAGCCCGATGAGTCCGTTGCCGAAGTTCTTCTCGCGGATAGGGTAGAGGGCACAGCTGACGGGTTTGCAGAAGGTGGTCTTGCCTGCACGGTAGGCCTTTTCCAAGGCACATAGGCAGCAGTCGCCCTCGTAGCAGGTAAACACGCAGTCCTTGCCACGGACGATGCTGGTCACCAGTTCGCCGTCCTTGTCGTTGTAGGCCACGCCCTGACGGTCTATCACACTTTGTGCCGACGCACTGAGGTCAGCCCAGACGGCATCCAGCGACTCTTCTATGCAGGCAATTTCTTCCAGCGTCACGGGAGCACCGGCATCGCCTTCCACACAGCAGATGCCCTTGCACTTCTCGTAGTCGCAGCAGAATTTCTCGGTCAGTATCTCAGAAGAAATCAGTATGCCGCCGATGTCTAAGATGGGAGGAAGCTTCGTCATGTTGGTTCTGTTACCATTCTATAGGGGTGATATGATGTGATTGCAGGTAGGCATTGCAGCGTGAGAACTGGTGCTGTCCGAACCATCCGCCACGATTGGCCGACAGCGGCGAGGGGTGGACAGACTCCAATACCAGGTTGCTGTTCTTGTCTATCATGTAGCTCTTGCCTCGTGCATAGCCGCCCCACAGCATATAGACAAGATGTTTGCGCGAAGTGGCCAGCGCCCTGATGGCGGCATCGGTAAACGTCTGCCACCCCAGTGTGGAGTGGCTGTTGGCCTGATGGGCGCGGACGGTCAGCGTCGCATTCAGCAGCAGTACTCCCTGCTGAGCCCAGCGGGTCAGGTTTCCCGTCGTAGGAATAGGCGTCCCCAGGTCGTCGTGTATCTCCTTGAAAATGTTTTGCAGCGACGGAGGGAACATAACACCGTCCTGTACTGAGAAGCTCAAGCCGTGGGCTTGACCAGGCTCATGGTAGGGGTCCTGGCCTATGATGACCACCTTCACCTGATGGAAGGGGCACAGGTTAAAGGCATTAAAGATGAAACGTCCTGCCGGATAGCAGGTGCCATTGCTGTATTCCTGTCTGACAGCTGTTGTCAGTTGTTGGAAGTAGGGTTTGTCAAACTCACCTTGCAGCTGCTCTTTCCACGTAGGTTCTATCTGTACATTCATGATGTCTTCTGCATTATTTTGGCAACAAAGGTATAAAATAATTATCAATTATGAGTTATGAATTCTGATTTTTTTCGTAACTTTGAGATAAAACTCGAAGTGAAGTGACCCCAAGAAGTTGGACGGGTTAGACTTTTATGTATTAAATTGAGATATTCGGTATTGTACCGGACTCATTCCATTTAACTTGTTTTTTATTCTTTTATTGTTGTAATAGTCGATATATTCTTCTAATGCTTTTATAAAATCCTCTGGACTATCGAAGTTCTCTGCGTAGAGCAATTCAGATTTCATGATTCCGAAGAAATTCTCAGCAACAGCGTTATCCAGACAATTCCCTTTCCTAGACATGCTTTGTATGACATCGTGGGAGTCAAGTCTATTTCGATATCCTATATGCTGATACTGCCATCCCTGGTCAGTATGCAGAACAAGTCCTTTCAGATGTTTTCTTTTCCTAAAGGCTTTGTCCAGCATATCAAAGATTTGCTCTAAATTTGGCGTTGTAGATACATTATAGGAGATAATTTCTCCGTTAAATAAATCCAGTATCGGAGAAAGGTACAGTTTCGTCTGCTTAATGCTTATCTGGGTAACGTCCGTAACCCATTTCTGGTTGGGACGAGTCGCAGTAAAGTTCCTGTCCAGTACATTAGGTGCAATACGGCCAACCTCTCCTTTATAGGATCGGTATTTTACCTTTCGCATTTGGCATTTCAGGCCCATAGACTTCATAAGGCGCTGCACTGTCTTGTGGTTGATGACATATCCTCTGTTATGCATTTCGGCCGTGACTCGACGGTAGCCATAGCGACCCTTATGCTCATGGAAGATGCTCTTAATCTCATTGCTTTCATGCTCGTACTTAACAACACCTTTGCGAATTGCCTTTAGGTGATAATAGAATACGGAGCGCGCCATCCCATTAATCTCCAACAAGAGGTTGAGACCATATTCAGGCCTTAATGATTGGATGACTTCGGTCCAGAACCTTTGAGCCTGGACGCCCTTTCTTCCATCAAGGCCTTCGCTTTTTTTAGCAGCGCATTCTCAGCACGCAGGCGGAGATTCTCTGCCTGAAGCTTTTCTAAATCGCCTTGTGGCTCGTACTTCTTCTGACTACTCATATCCTTTGGCTTTCGACCTCTAGGCCGAACATCATATAAAGCACCATATCCTCTCGTACGCACAAGGCGTATCCAAGTCTGCAGGTTGGTACGGCTGATGTCAGCAGAGGTGTATATCTCGCGCAAAGGTACGTCTTTTTCCAGATATAAACGAACAAGACGCTCTCTTTCTTCACAAGAAATCAATTTGTAGGGTTTGTGGCGCTTTAACCCCACTTCTCCATACTCATCGTAACGACGAACCCACTCTAACACTTGATCCTGTCCATATCCATGCTCCTTGCAATAAAGAGATACAGGATAACCTGACTTGATTTCTTTAACGGCTTCTAGCCTCTCTGTGAATGAATGAAAATAACTCATATACACTCCTTTTTAGATTTTTGTCTAACTTATGGGGTGCATTTCACTAAGAATACAGTTCAAAGATACAAATAAACTATGAATTAAACGATATTTTAGGTAGAAAGATTTTTATTATTGAAAGAAAAGATGTAATTCTGACCTTCGGCCGAAGGTACTGGCGTTCGACAATAAAAACAAAAAAGTGGTTTTTTGTTTTGTATTATTCTCACTTATTCGTACCTTTGCAGCCGATTATAGGATAGGAAACGATGAATATACAAGACCTGTTGAATAAGACCGACCGTTTTGCAGCCAATGCTGGTTGCCAGATAACAGTAGTTGATGAGCACCATGCCGTAGCGACGATGACGGTTATGGAACAACATTTGAATGGTGGAAATGTGTGTCAGGGCGGTGCCCTGTTTACTTTAGCAGACCTGGCTATAGCGGCATTGATGAACTATCGGGGACAGCTGACGTTTGGCATTCAGAACAGCATCACGTTTGTGTCCAGTGCCCGTAAGGGTGATGTACTGACCGCCGAGGCTATACACATCTGCGACCATCATAAGATTCCCAGTGTGGAAGTGCGGGTCGTCAATCAGGAGGGCCACCTCATCTGTCATGTCACAGGCATGGGGTATCGGAAGAGTGTGGCTATTCAATGAATTCGTAGGCTGTTATTTCCTTCAATCCATCTTGGCCCAAATGGTCTTTGCGAGTACCAGAGAGTAGGATGCGTCTGTTTTGGTGGTTCGGGTTGGCCACCAGGTTAAGTTCGTTTTTCAGTTTGGAAGGCTTGCAGTCGCTTAACCCTACAAGCAGTAAGTCTGTATAGTTTGTAAGGTCATATTGTTCTGTTGGTTCCTTCTCTTTATCATAAGGTTTGTCGGCAAGGATAATGCCTGCTTTATCGTTGTCGAAATCTGGATAGTCGAAACTGCAGTAGATGC
>JAEEGH010003606.1_pt1 | contig 40478 bp, 29 predicted proteins | sample 9134181 | NCBI WGS metagenome assembly JAEEGH01 (sample SAMN16246544, study PRJNA631951) | gut metagenome | biome: gut microbiome; feature: rumen; material: DP-attached | host: Bos | place: Iran: Karaj | collected 2018-10 | reverse complement strand
GGAGAGAACGAGATTCGAACTCGTGGAACCCTAATCAGGTTCGTCGGTTTAGCAAACCGGTGGTTTCAGCCACTCACCCATCTCTCCAGTCAGAGGATACAGGATTGTATCTGATTGTGCAAAATCGCCTTGTCGTGCGATTAAGCGGGTGCAAAGATAGCGAAAAAAATGTTCGGCTCCAAATTTTTCGGCAAAAATTTTCAAAAAAAGGATGAATTTTGAAAAAAATAGCCGTTTCTATGGGTTATTTGGACAAAAATGCGTATCTTTGCGGCGCTTTTTTTCAATAGAAGAAATATGAATAAGACTTTGAAGACTGTGCTCATTGTGGTCGGTCTGCTGATTGGTTTGGCTGCCGGAGTGGGTGCTTACACCTTTTACCTGCTCAGGGTGAAGCCCGTCACCAGCGGGACACACTGGCTCTACATCGAGGGCAACACGGTGAGCGACCCCGGGCTGCTTGCCGCAAGCGAGATACAATGGGCGCTGAAGCTGACCGACTATGCCGAGAAACTGCCCCAGGGCAAGCTGGAGGGTGCCTACAGGCTGGTGGACGGCATGACTGCCACGCAGGTGGCCCGCAAGCTGGCCCTGCATCAGCAGGATCCCGTGCGTCTGACGTTCAACAACGCCCGACTGAAGGAACAGGTGGCAGGAAAGATGGCCCGTTCGCTGATGTGCGACTCGGCTGCTATCCTTGGCGCCATGCTCGACCCGTCGTTCCTGGCCGAGGCGAAGGTCGATGCTGCCAACGTGTCCACGCTTTTCCTGCCCGACACGTACGAAGTGTATTGGAATATCACTCCGAAGGAACTGATGCAGCGTATGCTGCGCGAATACAACCGCTTCTGGAACGAGAAACGCCAGCAGCAGGCCCAGGCTCTGAATCTGAGCCCGCGCGAGGTGAGCGTGCTGGCCAGCATCGCTGAGGAGGAAACAACCAACCGCCAGGAACGTGGCACCGTGGCTCGCCTCTATTGGAACCGTCTGCAGAAGGGCATGCTGCTCCAGGCAGACCCAACGGTGAAGTTCGCGCTGGGTGACTTTGCCCTGAAGCGCATCCTGCTGCGTCACCTTGAGGTGGATTCGCCCTACAACACCTATCGCTATGCGGGGCTGCCGCCCGGACCGATCCGCGTGGTGGAGAAGGCTACCATCGACACCATCCTCAATTCGCGCCCGAACAATTATCTATATATGTGCGCGAAGCCCGACTTCTCGGGCCGCCACAACTTTGCTTCCTCGCTGGCCGAACATCTGCGGAATGCCGATGCCTATCACCAGGCGCTGAATGCGAGGAAATAAAGCCTCTCCATCCACCCCTCTTAGAGGGAAGAATCCCTAATCAGGGGAATGATTTTCGTGGGTGAAATTTGAAGTTTAATGTGACATAATGAAAGAGAAGCAAGGGGATTCGAGCCATTTTGCAAAGAAAAATGACTGAAAATTTGGCAATTCCATTTTAATGCGTTATCTTTGCGGCTCAAATTTCGAATAATATGCCAGATATTTCTGAACGTGGCAAGCAAATGCCACTCTCTCCTATCCGCAAACTTGTGCCGCTGGCCAATGCTGCCAAGGCACGTGGCGTGAAGGTATATCACCTCAATATCGGTCAGCCCGACCTTCCCACGATGCAGGCGGGCCTGGACTCGCTGAAGCGTGTGAACCGCACCATTCTGGAGTATTCTCCCTCGGAGGGTATCCTGCCTCTGCGCGAAAAGCTGCTCAACTACTATCATCGCTTCAAGATCAACGTTGATCTGGAGGACATCATCGTGACAACAGGCGGTTCGGAAGCCGTGCTTTTTGCCTTCATGTCGTGCCTGAATCCGGGCGACGAACTGATTGTGCCCGAGCCCGCCTATGCCAACTACATGTCGTTTGCCATCGTGGCCGGTGCTGTTATCAAGTCGGTGCCTACATCCATCGAAGAGGGCTTTGCGTTGCCTCCCCTCGAGGAGTTTGAAAAGCTCATAACCCCGCGTACAAAGGGCATCTTGATCTGCAACCCGAACAACCCGACGGGCTACCTCTACACGATGAAGGAGATGAAGCAGTTGCGCGACATCGTGAAGAAGCACGACCTCTTCCTCTTCTCGGACGAGGTCTATCGCGAGTTCTGCTACACGGGTGCCCCCTACATCTCGGCCTGTCATCTGGAGGGAATCGAACAGAACGTGATTCTGATTGACTCGGTTTCGAAGCGCTATTCGGAAACGGGCATCCGCATCGGTTCGATTGTGACCAAAAACGCTGCCGTACGTCAGAACGTGATGAAGTTCTGCCAGGCTCGTCTTTCCCCGCCTCTGCTTGGCCAGATTGTTGCCGAAGCCTCGATTGATGCCGATCCGGAATATATGCTCGATTCGTACAACGAGTATGTGGAGCGCCGCAAATATCTTGTGGATGGACTGAACCGCATCGATGGTGTCTATTCGCCCATCCCGATGGGTGCGTTCTACACCATGGTGAAGCTGCCTGTCGATGATGCAGAGAAGTTCTGCGCCTGGTGCCTTTCGGATTTCCAGTTTGAGGGCTGCACGGTGATGATGGCTCCCGGTGCCGGATTCTATGTCACACCAGGCATGGGCAAGAACGAGGTGCGCATGGCCTACGTGCTCAACAAGGACGACTTGAAGCACGCCCTCATTGTGCTACAGAAGGCTCTCACAGTCTATCAGGCAACCGTTATGAACCCCTCCTAACTTTTGAATCCTTCAAACCTTTCGAACCCTTCAAACTCTTCGAACCTTTCCTTCCCCATCTATGTCGGTCGCTTACTTTTTAGCCAAGAGGATTCACTTCGCGAAGGGTGACGACAGCCAGCGCGTGTCACCGCCTGCCATCCGCATCGCCATCAGCGGCGTTGCCATTGGTGTGGCGGTGATGCTTATTACTGTAGCCATCGTCGTGGGTTTCAAGGAGGAGGTGCGCCAGAAGGTGATTGACTTCAGCGGACACCTGCAGATGCAGGCGCTGGTTTCGAACAGCACTTACGAACTGCCTCCGGTTTGTGTGAGCGACACGATGCTCGGTTTCGTGACACGAAAGGTCGATGTGGAGAGCGTGGAGCGCTTTGTGACAAAGCCCGCTGTAATCAAGACCGACGATGACTTCCTGAGTGTAGTGGTGAAGGGTGTGGAGAACCCGGAGGGGTTAAGAGAGAAGGATGAGGAAGAGGATGAGTCGGAATGGTCAGAGAGGGATGTGGTGCTGAGCAAGACCATTGCTGACAAGCTGAAGTTGAAGGTGGGTGATGAGGCCACGTTCTACTTTGTGCAGGCCGACAAGGATGCCGACCCGTTTGCCCTCGGTGCCGAAAACACGAAGGTAAAGGTGCGAAAACTCACCGTGAGGGACCTCTATGAAACGCATTTTTCGGAGATTGACCAGCAGATGGTCATCGGTTCGTTGTCGCTGATGCAGCAGGTGAGCGGATGGGACGACGACATGTATAGTGCCGTTTCGATTACGCTGAAGGATTTTGACCAGATGAACGATGCCTATTGGACCATCAACGAAATGGGCCTGATGGACCGGCAGGGCGTGCCTGTCTTTGTGCAGACCATCGAGCAGTTGAATCCTACAGTCTTTGCGTGGCTTGCCTTATTGGACACCAATGTGTGGGTCATCCTGATTCTCATTGCCGTAGTGGCTGCCTTCACGATGATAAGCGGTCTGCTCATCATCATCCTGGAGCGTACCCAGATGATTGGTGTTCTGAAGGCGCAGGGCATGGACAACCGGACGCTGCGCAAGGTGTTCCTGTGGGTGGCACTCTTCCTGACCGGCAAGGGTCTGCTGTGGGGTAACCTCATCGGTCTGGCCTTCTGTCTGGTGCAATGGAAATGGCACATCATTCGTCTCGATCCCGCCAACTATTACCTCGAATGGGTGCCCATTCATCTCTCCTGGCCAATGGTTGTTCTGATCAATGTCGGCACCATAGTCATCACCCTGCTGGTGCTCATCGGTCCTTCTGCTCTGGTGGCCAGAATTTCCCCGACGAAGGCGATTCAAAGCGAATAACGGGCTGAGATAAAAAAATACTGCCAATTGTTTGGCAATTCAAAAAAAATACTTATCTTTGCCCCGTGAAAACGAATAATCCCATCTTATCATCCCATTTTATACTATGAAACGTTATCTTATTCCAGGACTGGCACTCACATTGGCCCTAACTGGCTGTAAAAATTTCTATTCGCCCCAACTCCCTGCCGACGACTTGACGCTCTATACAGAAGGACTGCCCTTCGAGATGGCACAAGTTAGCCGACCTGTTTTCAATGAGTTTTCGGAGCGCATTACCGAATATGGTGCACGTGGAGACGGGCACTATGACAACACGGAAGAATTCAATTTTGCCATGCGCCGCATCAGCGAGCGCGGAGGCGGTCACCTCATCGTGCCACGTGGCGTCTGGCTCACGGGCCCCATCACCTTCCAGGACAACATCGACCTGCACCTCCAGGAGGGTGCGGTGATTCTGTTCTCGGGCGACTACAGCAAATATCCCATTGTCGATACCTACTTCGAAGGCCTGAAGACCCGGCGCTGCATCAGCCCGCTCAATGCCAACGGCAAGAAGAACATTGCCATCACGGGCTTCGGAACCATCGACGGACATGGCGACGCCTGGCGGTGGATCAAACATAGCAAGCTCACCGAGGGCCAATGGAACGCGCTGCTCAAGCAAGGCGGTGTGACAGGTGTGGCCCAAGGCTCGGAGGTTTGGGCGCCCACCCAGTCCATCCTCGACGAACTGCGCCGCTGCGACATGAATGTGCCCACCTGGTGTCAGACCGACGAGGACTGGGAGAAGGCACGCGACTTCCTTCGCCCTGCCCTCCTCGATTTTGCCAACTGCGAGAACGTCTGGCTGCAGGGCGTCTGCTTCCAGAACTCGCCCGCCTGGAACCTGCACCCGTTCATGTGCCAGAACGTCATCATCGAGGACGTCATGGTCATCAATCCCTGGAATAGCCAGAACGGCGACGGCTTGGATCTCGAAGCCTGCAAGAACTGCTTGATCATCAACAACAAGTTTGACGTGGGCGACGATGCCATCTGCGTCAAGTCGGGCAAGAACAAGGACGGTCGCGACCTGAAGACGCCCTGCGAGAATGTCGTGGTGGACGGATGTGCCGTCTATCATGGACATGGCGGATTCGTGGTGGGTTCGGAGATGTCGAGCGGCGTGAAGAACGTGAGCGTCCGGAACTGCATGTTCCTTGGCACCGATGTTGGCCTGCGCTTCAAGTCGGCCCGCGGACGTGGTGGCGTGGTGGAGAACATCCACATCGAGAATGTAAACATGATCAATATTCCGACCGACTGCATCCTCTTCGACCTGCACTACACCGGACTTTCGGCTGCCGATGCCTTGAAGCAGAAGCAGGAGATGGCCGCCAAGGGCATTGTCCCCGAACGAGACATGCAACCCGTGAGCGAGGAAACACCCCAGTTCAAGGACATCTACATCAACAACGTGACCTGCCAGGGTGCCATGCGCGCCTTCTATTTCAACGGTCTTCCCGAGATGCCTGTGACCAATATCAACATCACCAACACCCAGGTAACCGCTGACTACGGCATCGAGATCAACGAGAGCAAGGACATCACCATCGACCACGTCCAGCTTTTCCTGCCCAAGGGACGAGAGCCGTTCACGAGCGAATTTGTCGAGAACGTCAATGTCACGAACCTTTGGGTAAATGGAGAGGCATTTACAGTTAATAACTAATTATCGGAGTTTTCCGAATAATCCGAATAATCCGAATTTTCTGAATACTCGGAATACTCAGAATACTCAGAATACTCCGAGAACTTAAAACCTATTAAGACTTATATTATGAAAAGAAGCATATTGCTTGCTGCCTGCCTCTTTGCCACTATCGGTTTGGCCCAGCAGCATACCGAGATGAATTATGTGGCCAGCACGGCACAGGCTCAGATTGATGTCATTGGCAAAAAGGGAATAGTAACCTTGGAGGTGACGAATCCGAACGACCAGACCTACAAGGACGCTCCTGTCTGCGTCAAGCTGCCCGACCTGAAGAAGTATAAGAGCGTCACCGTTCGTCTGGACGGTATCGAGATCCCTTCGCAGCTCGACGATTTGAACAGCGACGGCACCTTTGATGAACTGAGCTTTGTTGTAGATCTCGAACCCAAGGCAAGCAAGACCCTCGTGCTTACCTTCGAAAAGAAGGCGTTGCCTGCCGACCGCTACGAAAGCCGCGTTTTCACGGATATGCGTCTGCGTGTCGTGAAGAAGGGTCGTACCATCGACCTGCGCAAGGAGAACTACCGAATTGACACCATCTCGGAGGTGGAGGACATCCACTACAGCGACGTCTATCCGCATGGCCTTTGCTTCGAGAACGAGCTGATGGGCTATCGCGTGTATTTCAACAGCGGCCATGGCACCGACCTTTATGGCAAGCGCATCCCGCAGCTGGAGCTGGACCGCAGCATGTGGTACACGCCTGAGATACGCGATTCGGCAGCCCTCTATCACTATGGCGAGGACTACATCATCGTAGGACAGACTGCCAGCCTCGGCACTCTGCGTGGCTGGGATGACTCGAAGGACGACCCGAACTACCTGAACACCCCCTCGGGAGCCAAGATTGCAGACCCCTGCATGGTGAAGATTGAACCGTTTGACTGGCGTCAGGCCCATATTGTGGCAAAGGGACCCGTTCGCACGGTGGTTGACATGAACGTGGAGGGCTGGCAATACAAGGGACAGAAGCTGAACCTGAAGGCCCGCTACATCCTTTATGCAGGCAACCGCGAGCATCAGGTGGTAAACCAGCTTTGCCGTGTGACCGAGCAGGGCGAGACCTGCGAAGGCCTCGACAAGCTGGAGTTCGTCACGGGCGTGATGAAGGTGGGATCGCTGAATCATGATAGTGTGGATGTCGCAATCCAGAAGTATATCTGCGACGGCAAGGGCTTTGCCGCCAGCTATGGCAAGGATTGGCCCGACGGCAACCACAAGCTCTTCCCCTACATGAGCAAGGCAGCCCTGGCCATCAGCATTCCTTCGGGCAATGTGATGCGCACCATCGATCGGCGTGAACAGATCCTCTATGGCTTGAAGGCCAATGCCGACGGCTCGATCATCTATCGTGTTGCATGCGCTGCCCCCGACCTGGAGACCTTCGCACCCTACGAAGATGGACGCTGGAACTGGGAGCGCTGGTTCGAATGGAGCCAGAACTGGAAACAGCAGCAACCAGCCATTGTAATCGTAAAGTAATCTGTGGGCAGCCCTATCCGGCTGCCCACACTAACACAATACCATCCCTATGAAACGACACGCACTCATGACGCTGGTCGCGCTTTTTGCGCTGCCCTTACAAGCCGAAATCAAGGAAACGGGTTTCATCGACTTCAGCTATTGTGGCTATCATGCTTCGGAGGACAGCATCCCTTTGGCCCCTGTCAAGGCCTACGTGGAATGGGATGCGGGCGATATGTCCGTTCCGATACAGCAAGCGATTGACTATGTGTCTTCGTTGCCTGTCGGAAGAGACGGATTGCGTGGTGCCGTGCTTCTTGGGCCGGGCACCTTTGTGCTTCGCGAAAGGCTTGCCATCGAGGCGTCAGGTGTGGTTCTCCGCGGTTCGGGACGAGAAAAGACCATCCTTTTGAAGGAGGGTGTCGATCGTGGGTCGCTGCTTCGAATCGAGGGCACGTCGAACAGAAGTTACGACAAGGATACGCTTTGGGTGAACGAAAAGGTAGAACTGGGGACCCGGGAGATTCGTGTGGACAGGCTTCAACGTGCCGGGGAATCTTCTTTAGTAGGCAGGGAGGTGGAGATTGTGCGGCAGAGTTCTGCCCCCTGGATTGAATCGGTGGGTTGTCGGATCTATGGTGGCGGCATCGATGCCTTGGCTTGGAAACCAGGAGACATCGACCTCCATTGGCGCCGAACCGTAGTTGCTGCCGAGGGAAATGTCCTGAAGTTCGATGCCCCGCTTACGATGGGCTTTGACCCCAACGAAGAGGCAACGTATATCGACAACAAGAAAAAGGTACACGAGCATGTTCCCTTCAGCCCTTGCTATGTAAGGTTTGTGGATGACAAGGGAGAGATTGGCGAATCCGGCATCGAGAATATGACGCTCGAATCGGGCTTTGATGCCCGAAATGTGCATGACGAGAACCATTGTTGGACAGGCATCTCGGTGGAAAATGCCTGTGACTGCTGGGTGCGACTGGTCAACTTCAGACATCTGGCGGGTGCGGGTGTCATCATGCAGCCTATGGCGCGCCGCATCACTGTGGAGGATTGCCAATATCTGGAACCCGTGAGCGAGAATGCCGGGTTGCGCCGCACGTCGTTCTACGTGCTGGGCCAGCAATGCCTTGTGCAGCGCTGTTATGCCCGACAGGGACGACATGACTTTGTGACAGGCTTTTGTGCTGCGGGGCCCAATGCCTTTGTGCAATGCGAGGCTGCTGAAGCACTGTCCTACAGCGGAGGCCTCGACTCGTGGGCTTGTGGTACACTCTACGACATCGTGGAAATCGATGGGCATGACCTTGTGATGAAGAATCTGGGGCAGGACAACAACGGGTCGGGCTGGAATGCCGCTTCGAGTGTAGCCTGGCAATGTTCGGCTGCCGAGATCCATTGCTACAGCCCCGACACTATCAATACAAATCGCGCATATGGATCCTGGGCACAGTTCTCGGGGGATGGCTTTTGGTCGAACAGCAATAATCATATACAGCCCCGCAGCCTCTATTATGCCCAACTTAAGGAGCGCCTCGGAGAAAAGATGGTTGTCAATCCCCGTATCCTGATGCGATCGACGGAAGCTTCGAGCAGTCCTACTGTGGCTAAGGCGATGGAGATGGCCCAAGAAGCCAGGAACGTTTCGCGGCAGACGTTGCTCAATTGGATTAACGAAGCCCCAGTGATACCATTGGGGAATGGAGGGGTAAAGTTTTCAGAGTTTTCAAAGAACTCCGAGCATTCAGAGAACTCCGATCACTCCGAAAAAATCGAAATCAAGAACGGGCGACTGACGCAGGAGGGAGAGATTCTGTTGGGAGGAAGATACCAGACTCCTTGGTGGAATGGCAAATTGCGGACTTCGTACCTCAACAGTAATGCCTGCAAACCCGCCTTGACACGTTTTGTGCCTGATCGGGAAGGATTGGGACTGACCGACCGCATCGATAGCGTGGTGGCCTGGATGGAGCAGAACGATATCCTGGCATGGGACCAGAACTACGGCCTATGGTATGATCGTCGAAGGGATGATCATGAACGCATACGTCGTCGTGATGCCGCTGTGTGGGCACCCTTCTGGGAGCAGCCTTGGGCGAATACGGGAGAAGGGTCAGCCTGGAACGGACTCTCGCTCTACGACCTCACGCAGAACAACACTTGGTATTACAATCGCCTGCATCAGTTTGCCAAGAAGACTGCCCCGATAGGGAAACTGCTCTATCTGCAGCATTATTTCCAGCACAATATCCTCGAGGCCGGTGCCCATTGGGTGGACTCACCCTGGCGCCCCACCAATAACGTCAACGAGACCGTATTTCCGGAGCCTGTGCCCTTCACGGGAGACAAGCGCATCTTTGTGGCCGAATGGTTCTATGATGAGCAGAATCCGCACATGGCCGACCTGCATAGGCAATATATTCGTCGCAATCTGGAGGCGTTCAAGGATTTGCCTAACGTCATCCATTATATCAGCGAGGAATATACCGGTCCTCTGCATTTCACCCGATTCTGGGTGGAGACCATCCGCGATTGGGAACAAGAGACAGGTCATCGTGTGCTTGTTGCCCTTGCAGCCACGAAGGACGTACAGGATAGCATCCTCAACGACCCTTTGCTGGCTCCGACTATCGACATAATTGACATTCGCTACTGGCACTACAAGACACCGGGAATCGCGGGAAGCCGAAGCGCCAAGGACGATGGAAAGGACATCTATGATCCGAAGGGCGGCGTGAATCTGGCTCCTCGACAACATGCACGCGTGCAGCCTGTCGGCAAAGTGAACTTCAGCGATGCTTATCGTGCTGTTTGCGAATACCGGCAGCGCTATCCCGAGAAGGCTGTGCTCTACTATGCCCAGAACTATCCTGAACAAGCTTGGGCTATCCTGATGGCGGGCGGCTCGGGCGCAGGAGTGAAAATCGCCGATGCCCAGCTGCGCCGACAACTTGCCTCGATGCAGATTGAGGGTCGGACAGACCGCGAGGATGCCAAGGTCCTGCAAGCAGGCGATGCAGCTCTTGTCTATGGACTTTCGGAAGGAAAATTGGAACTGACAAATCTCAAGCCAGGGACTTATCTGCTCAACGAGATTGACGCAAAAAACGGAGCGCTTCTGGGGAAGACACAGCGCATGACGTTCAAGGCAGATCATTGTACAATAGACATTGCTCCCGGCCGAATCTTCTGGCTTCGCAGGAAATAGATAATCGGTCCGGAAAAGAGTAGAAATTGCCATCCAAAATAGTTAATTCATTTCACAAATTCGCATATATTTATTAAAAATGTATGCGAATTGCCATTTTATGCCGTTCGTTTTTGGCCAAATGGTATTTTTTTAGTAACTTTGGCGCGCCTTATGCTATAAATATCAACACTTTTTGTGTTGAGTGATGACTGACCGTGTATATTTTGCAACAATGCATGTGTCAGGCAATAGCGAAGCTGTGGAACAATGAGAAAATTCCTTTTTCGAATCCTGTGCTTTCTGGTAGGAGTCTTCCTGTTGCTGTGCGTAGCAGAACAAGCAGCGCGTGTTTGTCCAAATGCCTATCGCAACAAGGAGAACTGGATGGAAGCGAACTCCGACCGGGTGGAAACACTTGTGTTCGGTTCGTCGCATGCCTATGCCGCCATCAAGCCGGAACTGCTCTCTGGCTGCGCCTTCAACCTGGCCAACTCGAATCAGACACAGCGATACGACTGGCTTCTGCTTCAGCGCGATACGACATCGCTGGCCTCGCTCAAGGCAATCATCTATCCGTCTTCGTCGCTCCTGATGGATTATCGGCTCGAAGACACGTCCGAGTGGTATCGCTGCATCTATTATCAGCTTTACAACCACCTGGATGAGCATTCTTTCCTTTCGAAATACGCTTGGGAGGTGGCCAGCATACAGACGTGCTGCTGGAAGGTGCAGAGCCTGTTCATCTCGGGCGAATCGGATCGAATGTGTGACGAATACGGCTGGTGTACCTATTATCAGGCACATCCGTCGCAGAAGGAAAATCTCACCCCGACGAAGGCCGAGGAACGAATCCGTAAATACGAAGAAAGGGAAGGGATTCACAGCTCGGAAGAATCTTTTTTCGACGAAATGGCCGGATACTGCCAGCGTCATGGGATAAGGCTCCTGCTTTTGGGCACACCCGTTTCGCCGGTTTTCCGCAGTCAGGCTGCTGTCAGAGAATATCTGAAGACGACAGACTTGAAGGCACAGCGCGAAGCTGCCAATTATAGCTGCATCGAATACCAGGACTATTCGTTCGACCCCCGATTTTCGGATGAAGACTTCTTCGACGTAGATCACCTGAACTCCTCCGGAGCGACCAAGTTCACCCAAATCATCAGCCAGGATTTCGGCCTGTAACCCTATCGCACAAGACACATGTCATTCAATTCCCTCGAATACCTCTGGTTCCTGCCGCTTGTCTTCTGCCTCTATTGGTTTGTCTGCAAACCACTCAAGTGGCAGAACTTGCTCGTCGTTGTAGCCAGCTACGTGTTCTACGGGTGGTGGGACTGGCGTTTTCTGGTGCTGATAGCTTTCACGACGCTATGCAGCTACGTCAGCGGACAGCTGATTGAAAAGCAGAAGGCGAAAGGCGAGAAACGCAAAGCCTATTGGATCAACGCTTGTAATATTGCCATCAATCTGCTGATTCTTGGCATCTTCAAGTACCTGGGTTTCTTTGCCGATTCGTTCGTCCAGCTTGCTTCGCTGTTCGGATGGCATCTTGACAGTCCTACACTACATGTCCTGCTGCCCATTGGCATCAGCTTCTATACGTTTCAGGCGCTTGGATATACCATCGACGTCTATCGTGGCCAGATCAAGGCATCCCGCGACATCGTTGCATTCTTCGCCTACGTCAGCTTCTTCCCGCAGTTGGTAGCCGGCCCTATCGAACGGGCTTCGAACCTGCTTCCACAATTCGGCAAGGCGCGAACCTTTGATTATGCTCTGGCTGTCGATGGTATGCGGCAGATCCTGTGGGGCTATGTCAAGAAACTGGTCATTGCTGACAACTGTGCCACATTCGTTGAGGCCATCTATGCAGATCCGGCCAGCCTTGGCAGCCAGCATCTTGTGATGGGCCTGCTGCTCTTCTTCCTGCAGGTCTATGGCGACTTCTCGGGCTATTCGGACATGGCCATCGGTTCGGCCAAGCTATTCGGAATCAGGCTTATGAGGAATTTCGATGTCCCGATGTTCTCGCGTGACATTTCGGAATACTGGCGTCGCTGGCACATCTCGCTCAACTCGTGGTTCTTTAACTATCTGTTCTTCCCGCTGGGAGGCTTTGACAAGAAGTGGAAGATAGTCCGCAACGTGATTGTCGTATTTGGCCTCTGCGGTCTTTGGCATGGCGCCAACTGGACGTATGTCTTCTGGGGCCTTTATTTCGGCCTGCTCACGATGCCCTATTTGTTGAAAATTCGCATGTATAAGGACTCCATTGTGGCCAAACACACCTTGCTGCCCTCGTTGATGGAGACCAGACAGATGGCTTGTACCTTTGCTTTGGTATTGCTGGGCAGTCCATTGTTCCGATGCCAGTCGCTGGGAGATGCCGGACACTATTATGCCTGCCTTTTCTCCAATGGGATTATCCATGGAGGGCCGAAATATGGGCATAACCTGCTTCTGCTTATCGTCCTGCTCTTTGTCGTGGAATGGATTCAGCGCAAGAAGGAGCATCCTCTTCAAATCGAAGCCATCCCCTGGCGATGGGTTCGATGGAGCATCTATTACGGCTTGCTGGTGCTGATATTCTTCCATTATATCTCTACAACTCAATTCCTCTATTTCCAATTCTGATTGAAAATCTATGCAGACTATCGTCGAAATGTTTGAGCATACGGTTGCACAGTATCCCGATCACAATTTCATTCTGGAAAACCAGGGTCAGGGGTATCGGGGCATGACCTTTGCTGAAGTACATACTGCGGTTCTCAGCCTTTCGCAAGGACTTGTCGAAATGGGGGTGCGACCGGGAGACCGTGTGGCCATCCTCAGTGAAAATCGGGCAGAATGGATGCTGGCAGACCTTGCAGCCATATATGCCGGTGCCATCGTGGTGACACTTTCTGCCAAACTTATCGAGGGACAGGATCTGTTGGTTCGTTTGCAAAATTCAGGAGCAGAGAGCATCTTTGTCTCACGAACTCAATTGCCCAAGATTGAGCGACTAAAGACCGAAACATCGTTGAAGCACATCTTCTGCTTTGATGACACGTCCTATCAGGATCTCCTCCAGTGTGGCAAGCAGGCTTCATCGAATGCTCCCATCTTTCAGCCAGAGCCTTCTACTCCCGCTCTAATTATCTATACCAGTGGGACAACAGGGATGCCCAAGGGAGTGGTGCTTTCTCATGGCGCTTGTGTGGCTCATACCATTAAGCACCAGCGTATCGGTGATTTCCGTCCAGATAGCTGCACGTTGGCCCTGCTGCCCCTCGACCACTGCCTCTTCCATTCATTTTTCTACCAGGCTTTGGCCGATGGTGCCGCAATCGCCATGCCGCAACAGGGAAATTCTCCGCTGGAGGCAATGCTCCATTTGACCAAGAACATTCAGGAAGTGCATCCCGACACGCTCATTGTGGTGCCGGCTTTGCTCCAGACATTCAAGGTCTTGCTCACCCAACAACATATTGCTGACGATATCGAAGCCGTTCGCCGTTTCTTTGGCGGACGATTGCGCTATTTCATCGCAGGTGGTGCGCTCACCGATGCCGAAACCGAGACTTTCTTCATGAACCTGGGCTTGCCCATCCATATCGGTTATGGTATGACCGAGGTAACTGCCGGCATCTCGCGCAGTTGCCCCGAACAACATCGAACGGGCTCGGTGGGACGTCCGGCCACTCTCCAACAGGATGTGAGGATTGTGGACGAGACAGGCCAGGACTGCCCGCCCATGAAAAGTGGCGAAATTCTCTATCGCGGCGAGACTTTGATGTTGGGCTATTGGCACAATCCGGAAGCCACACGCGAAGTCATGACCGAAGATGGCTGGTTCCACACCGGCGACCTGGGCCATCTGGATGACGACGGATTCCTGTTTATCGACGGTCGTGTCAAGAGTTTGCTCATCTCCAACTCTGGGGAGAAATATAGTCCCGAAGGCATCGAGTCTTCTATCCTCGAAACATCTCCCTACATTCAGCAGGTGATGCTCTATAACCAGCAGTCACCTTGTACCATCGCACTTGTCGTACCTGCCATCGAGGCCATTCGAACCACCCTCCGAAAGCAATCGCTCACCCTCGATACCGAGGCTGGGCAGGATGCGGCCATTTGTCTTATCCAGGACAGCATGAATGCCTATCGTCGCGGGGGTAGTCACGCAGGTCTTTTCCCCGACCCCTGGCTCCCCATGACCTTTGCCATCCTCGACCGTCCTTTTTCAGCCCAAGATGGCTTGCTTACCGCCACTTCGAAACTTGTTCGTCATAAGATTGCCAAGGCCTACGATGTTCGCATTCAATCGCTCTTTACTCCACAGGGCATGAATCCGCAGAACGAGGCCAACCGGCAGGCATTTTCCAAATACTCTGAAACAAAATAATCTTCAAAATGGATATCAATCAATTCATCGCCATTCTTGCTCCGGCATTTGTTGAGAGCGGCTCTTTACTGACCCCCGAGACGCGCTTCAAGGACCTTTCCGACTGGAATTCACTTGCCGCATTGATGGTAATCACAACCATCGGACAGAAGTGTGGCGTCAGCCTCGATCCATCGGCATTCTTCACAGCCGAAACCATCGAACAGTTGTACAACATCGTTTCTGGAAAGTAAAGACTCTCATTCGTTTCGTATAAGCTAAGCTTCAGATGGCAAAGGAATCAAGAGTAAGGAAGACATTCCTCAACATGAGGATCAACATGATAACCTATTTTGTGGCTATTGTGATCTCCTTCTTTACCCGTAAGGTCTTCCTCGACCAGCTGGGCGCAGAGTTCATGGGTCTTACCACGACTGTGAACAGCCTATTGGGATTCCTCAACCTGGCAGAACTGGGTGTTGCAGCCTCCATAGCCTATTTCCTCTATAAGCCCCTTTACGATGATGATCAGGACAAGATCAACGAGACCATCTCCATCATGGGCTATCTGTATCGGCTCATCGGCAGCTTCATCCTTGCTGCTGGCGTGGTATTCTCGTTTTTCCTGCCTCTGGTATTCAAGGCCACAAGTTTTGCCTGGGGGATAATCTATTTGGTTTTCTATGGGCAGTTGTTCTGCTCGATGCTGGGCTACTTTATCAATTACAAGGCGAACACCATCTTTGCAGCAGACCAGCGCCAATATCTGGTGAACGGCTATTTCCAGCTGACACAGTTTTCCGCGATGATTCTGCAGGCAGTTCTTGCCTATTATACCCGCAGTTTTGTCATCTATATGGTGGTGATGATAGCCTTTGCTATCGTCAACAGCTTGATTTTGAACTGGAAGTTTGACAAGTGTTATCCTTGGGTAGTGGCAAGCGTACAGCGGGGAAAGGAGGCGCTCAAGCATCGTCCCGAAATCATGCTTTATGTGAAACGAGTCTTCATCCATCAGATTGGACGCTATGTCAACAGCAGTGCCATGCCCATAATCGTCTATGGCTATGCATCGCTCACCATGGTGACCCTCTACAGCAACTATACCTTGCTCAATACCAAGGTGTCGAACCTTGTTTATAGTGCCTTGAGCGGCACTGAGGCAAGTGTGGGTAACCTTATAGCGGAAGGCGATAGGAAGAAAATCTTCGATTGCTACAAGGAACTCTATTCCATCAAGTTTTTTGTGGTTGCTTTTCTTTCGATTTGCCTCGTCCATCTCAACTCTGACTTCATTGCCGTATGGCTCGGCACGGAATACGTATTGCCCGCTGTTCTCGTGCTGCTGATCTGCTCTGACTTTTTCCTCAACCTGGTTCGCAATACGACCGACCAGTTCCTCAATGGTTTTGGCTTGAAGGCAGATATCTGGGTGCCGATATGCCGCGTGATTTCGTTGGCATTCATCATTTGCGCGGGGTTGCGGTGGGGTCTTGTTGGTATCCTCACGGTCCCGGTGGTTGTGCAGCTCACACTGATGCATATCTGGAAACCCTATTATTTGTTTCGTAGTGGAATGCGGCTTCCTTTCGGCAAATACTGGAAACTGCTGCTCGTCAACCTATTGCCCTTTGTCATTGCGTATGGGGTAAGTGCGATGATTTCAAGGCAATTGGGTTTTGGCGAAGAGCTTACCACAACGTGGAGATCATTTCTGCTGAAGGCGATAAGCTTCAGCATCCCCTTGTTTCTGATTGCCTTGTTCCTGGCATGGCAATTCTGCGAGGGTATCCGCATGTTTGGGGATAGGATGACCAAAAGATGGAAAGTCAGACGAAAGTAATGCAAGCAGAGGTCAGTTACAGCATCATCATTCCGCACTACGACATCCCGGATCTCCTTGTGAGATGTCTTCAATCCATTCCCGTGCGGGAAGATGTCCAGGTGATTGTCGTCGATGATTGCAGTCCGGGTGGCGACGAGTATGCAGCAAGATATCCCGAGCTGAAGCGTCCCTTCGTCGAATTCTATTCCACAAAGCATCGGGGAGGTGCCGGTACGGCGAGGAATATCGGCCTGCAGCATGCCCGGGGGCACTGGCTGGTATTTGCTGATGCCGATGACTTCTTTGTTGAAGATTTTGGTAGGCTGCTCGACAAGTATAAGGATTATGCCGAGGACTTGATTTATTTTCGAGCTCGGAGTGTGCTCTCGGACGACATTTCAAAGCCTGCCCATCGCAGCGAATGGTTGGATGTCCTCTGGAAGGATTATGAAGCAAACGGAGACCTCGATTCACTTTGCGGACGTTCGCCCATTGTCTGGAGCAAATTCTTCAGGCGTTCGTTGATCGAGCAGAACAACATCCGTTTCGACGAAACACGCTACAGTAATGACTACTGGTTTGCGGCAAGTGCTGCTGTGAGGGCCAGGAAGGTATTGGTCGAAAGTTCCATTCTTTATGTCTCCACAGTACGTAGCGGTTCGTTGGCTTATAATATGAACACGAAGGACGGAGAACTGGAAACACGTGCTGAGGTATGCTTTCGTGTACAGAAGCTCCTGCTTGAAAATGGGAAGAAAACACTTCCTTACGAGCCGTTCACCATGTATATGAGGCTGCTTTTTGACAATGACAAGCGGGCTTTGTATTATCAGTATTTCCGCAAGCTGGATTCGATTGGATTGCCCCGTTTCCTGGCCTTGCGACAAATGATGAGTGAACATGCAGGCCATCTGCGCAAGTTGAAGGTCTATCTGCTTTCTTACTATCATCTCCTTTTTAAGGAATAAAAGAATAAGGTATTCCAATGCATATCGTCCATAAGTTGCTGAACCTTCTGGTCCTGTTCTCATTGCTCCCCGGGGTTCTGCATGCCCAAACTGAAACAGAGACTTTTTCCAACCCGGTCTTTGCACATGATTGGCCCGATCCTACTGTATGGCAGGGCGATGATAGCCTCTTCTATACGTTCTCGACAGCAGGAACCAACTATGCGAAGGGTCTCGGCAAATTCCTTTGGTCGGAGGACATGGTGACGTGGGACACAATTCCCGATTATGTCTGGACCAGCCAGACGCTGAGTCAGCTGAAGCAGTATGGCAGCAGCTTCTGGGCTCCGCAGGTAACCCGTATCGGAGGGCGTTGGCTCATGTATCTCACATGCTACGGCAATTCTTCGGCCGATCCCTCCATCGTGGTGCTCACCCTCGATTCCGAAACATTTCCAACCAGCGAGGGCTTGCACGGTCCCTGGTCGCTGAATGGAGTCATCACCAGTAGCAGGGAGAACCAGATTATCGACACCATCGATCCATTTGTGACCGAAGATACCATCTCTGGACGCGTGTGGATGTTCTTTGGCAGTACAGGTCGCAACTACCGGGTTGAACTTGCTGCCGATGGTCTGAGTCTTTCCGATAGCGCTACGTTCACTCATGTGGCAGGTCTTTCTTTGGCCGAAAATCCCAGGCGAAACAAGGTTTTCGAAGGAGCCTACCTCTACTATCACGACGGCTATTGGTACTATTTCGTGAGTGCTGGCCTGTATTCCAATTACACTTACAATCTCAAGGTGGGTCGCAGCCCCTCCATCGATGGCACATTTGTCAGCAGGTCGGGTTTGCCAATGACGGAAGGAAATGCCACGACGTTGCTTTCGACCACCTCTGATGAGAAGGACTTCTTCGGACCTGGACACTGTGGCGAACTCTTTGAGGACAATGATGGTCGTACATATATATATTATCATTGCCATGCCAAGGATGTGCCCATCTCCGTAGCAGGCTACATTCCGCGCGCGTTGATGCTCCAGCAGATCTATTGGGACGAAGAGGGCTGGCCTTATTTCGAAGACGGCAAGCCGCTTGCCCAGGAGACATGGCCGAATCTGGGAGACGATTCCTTCCAGGACCTGCCTTCCTTTGGCGAAGAAGGGGAGCTGGGAGCTGCTACAATCTTTACACTGACAGGCCAGCCGATCAAGACCGCGTCCTCTCGTGGTTTCCATATTATCCGTTATCCGGATGGAACCGTCCGCAAATCATTCGTGATTGAAAAATGACAAAATAAATCATCTAACCAATATTCCATTAATTATTTTATTCATCAAAACAAATGAAACAGTACAAAGTTCTAAGCTTAATGCTTTTGGCATTACTGTCTTGTGGAATCCTCCGTGCCGAGGAAACCAAGTTCTTTTCCAACCCCGTCTTCGCTCACGACTGGGCTGACCCAGATGTCTGGCAGGGCGATGATGGCAATTTCTACACGTTTTCGACTGCAGGAGCAAAGTATTCCGGTGGTCAGGCTAAATTCCTCTGGTCGGAGGACAGGATCCGCTGGGATACCATCCCCGATTATGTTTGGACCCTCGAGACCCTTTCTCAGATCAAGAAATATGGCGACAACATCTGGGCTCCACAGGTAGTCAAGGTCAAGAACCAGTGGTTGATGTATCTGTCATGCTATACGTCTGAATCCAAGTCGGCCATCGTCGTGCTCAAGCTAAACTCCGAAACCTTCCCAACCAAAGACGGTCTGCATGGCCCCTGGACCTTCCATTCCGTTTTGACCCAGTCGTCTGTTTCGAAAATCAACGACACCATCGACCCGTTCGTTGTGGAAGATCCCGAAACGGGCAAGGTATGGATGTTCTTTGGAGGTGTTGGCCGGGTTCATCGCGTTGAACTGGCCTCCGATGGTCTGAGCCTGGCAGAGGAGACTCCGACCTATACGCATGTGGCTGGTCTGAAAGATTCGGACGACCGCACCCGTGAAAAAGTCTTCGAGGCATCGTCGCTTTACTATCGTGACGGCTACTGGTATCTCTTCGTAAGCTCAGGTTTCTATTCCAACTATTCATACTCCCTGAAGGTAGGACGCAGCGAGACGCTGACAGGCGACTTTGTTGACAAGAATGGTAATTCGATGAAGAATGGCTTGGCTACAACCATCCTTTCGACCCCCAAGTCGAGCACCGATTTCTGGGGACCTGGTCATAATGGTGGCATCTTCGACGACATTGAGGGTCGTACCTATATGTACTACCACTGCCATGCCAAGGACGTGCCTGTCACCGTTGCTGACTATACGCCACGTGCCCTGATGCTCCAGCAGATGTACTGGGATTCAGAAGGCTGGCCTTACTTCAAGAATGGTAAGCCTGTTGCAAGTGAGGAGTGCCCGGCCTACACCAACTCGTACTTCGAATTCGAGGTGCCCTCTTCCGGATGGGCTACTATCTATCTGCCCTTCGCATTCGAGATTCCCGAAGGCATGGAGGTCTATACCCCACATGCAATCCAGTCGAATGTCCTTCACATTACGCGGGTTGAAAAGACCAAGGCTAATACTCCTTACCTCGTCAAGGCTCCCACGGGCAATTACGATTTGAGCGGTTATGCACGCGACACCATTGACAACCGGGTGAATGACCTGCTTGTTGGTTCTCACAAGGAGATTGCTGCACCAGCCGGCACCTATGTGCTTGACGACGGTACGCAGGGCACAGGCTTCTATCGCGCAGGTTCCTACACAGTGCGTGCTCACCAGGCCTACCTGCAGACCGATTCAACCGACCCGTACTTCCTCTGCGAAAACTTCAGTGGTCTTGAGGCCATCTCATCCAACGAGTCTGGTCGCATCGAGGCAGTTTATAACCTCAATGGCCAGAAGCTCAATGGCATGGAGCAGGGCATTTCGATTATCCGCATGTCCGACGGCACCGTCCGTAAGGCAATTGTGGTAGAATAATTGTTCAACGCGCCCTTGGATCCGCTCTACACCATAATCATCCCTCATTACAATACACCCGAACTCCTCATGCGCTGCTTGGAATCAATCCCGGTGCGCGAGGATGTTCAGGTGATTGTAGTTGATGATTGCAGTCCGGATGCAAGTAGTTATCTCCAAAAATATCCCGCCCTTAGCCGTCCTTTCCTCGAATTCTATCGAACGGAGAAAGGCGGCTCGGCGGGACGTGCACGCAATGTCGGGCTTCGTCATGCCCGTGGCCGATGGTGCCTCTTTGCTGATGCCGATGACTATTACGAGGACGGTTTCCTCGATGTCATTGGCCAGGCGCTTGACGACAAGCTCGACATTCTATATTTCAACGTATCAGGCATAGGCGAACGCGCCCAGCTTCATCAGCGCATCTTTGACCTCTATCTTTCCAATCAGGACACAACGGAAGTGCGCTACCATATCTGGGCACCTTGGAACAAGGTCATAGCTCGCAGTTTCATTGAGGATAATCGGTTGAGCTTCGAGGAAATACCCGTAGGAAACGACGCCCTGTTCTGTCTGGAGGCCAGTCGGGTGGCTCGACGATACCGCATCATCGATGATCACCTCTATTGTCTCACCGACAATGCTGCCAGCCTTTCGTTCCGCGCTATGACTTTCGAGCGCGAAATGGATTATACCCGGGTGCGTATCCGCATCAATCGTTTCCTGGCACGTCTGGGGCTGCATTTCCGTTACGGCTACCACGTCTTCAGCATTCCGCGAGCTCAGCGTTTCTGGCAGCAATATGGTTGGCGATGTTGTCTGCAGTATGTTTGCTACGTATCGTGGCACTATGGCTTGATCCGCGCTCTTGCCTACAACATTCGTCGCCGTAGGTTCCAGGCGTCTCATCCAGACCTCATTTATTGTGACTGATTCCACCGTTACCATTGCCATTCCTGTGTTCAATGCGGAGGCAACCGTCGGGCGTTCGTTGCTTTCGGCGCTCAATCAGGACTTTGCCCTCCCCTATGAAGTGCTGGTCATCGACGACTGTGGCACCGACAGGAGTATGGAGATTGTCCAACAGACGGCTGATCATCATCCTCGATGCAACACGGTCCGAACTGTCCGACATCCCGAGAATCGGGGTTTAGGAGCGGCGCGCAATACGGCTATCGACGAAGCTCTGGGCAAGTATCTCTTCTTCCTCGATGCTGATGACTGGATGTTACCCGATGCTTTGTCGCATCTCTATGACTTGGCTGAACGCGAACAGGCTGATGTCACGGCAGGTTCCACCGATTGCTGCCAGCAGGGCCAGACGAGTCCGCACTATCAGCTCACACCGCAAGTTATCCGACACGAAGCAGCGGGCGTTTGGATGGTAGTACACGATGTTTTTATGAATATCGAAGTGTGGAACAAGCTGCTCCGACTCGATTTTCTGCGCCAGAACCACATCCGCACCGTTCATCGCATCATGGAAGATTCTATTTTCGATTTCCATCTTCGCATTCAGGCGCGGACCATCGTTCTCTCGCCACAGGTTACTCTCTGCTACAACCTCCATCCTGAATCTATCCTCGGAAGCCTTTTCGGCCATCAGGCTACCGACGAAGCTGTCAGCATCTACTGCGACATTGTCCAGCAGGCTGAAATTCTCATTCGCGAACGTTACCACGACGTCCCTGGCATCTACGACCTCTATGCACTGCGCCTGTTCTATACGTTCCATTCTCTACGAAAGATGCAGCTTACTGATGCACAGGAACTATATATTCGCACCACCCTTCCGCATTTCCTCGGAATTATTCCGTCGATGCGCAGTCTTTGCGGAGGTGCATTCCGCATGGCCTATCTCGTCTGTAAATTGAGGGGGGGCGATTGGCGTGCTTTCGAACGAGCTTACGATAGCCGATACACACGCTTCGCCTATTACTTGAAACGTTTCCTCCTGTTGTTCTGATTCCCCTCTTCCCTCTTCATCACTTTTCGATCCACTCTTAATTCCACTTCACCCTCCGATGAATAAACTGCTGACGCTCGTCATCCCGACCTATAATATGGAGCGCTTCCTCCCCGAATGCCTCAACACACTTATCGTCGATGACGAACTCATGCGCCTGCTCGAAGTGCTCATTGTCATCGATGGCAGCACCGACCGATCGGCACAGATAGGGCAGGAATATGCCGATACCCATCCCGACACTTTCCGCGTTATCATTAAGGACAACGGTAATTATGGCTCCTGCGTTAACCGTGGTCTCGACGAAGCCAAAGGCAAATACATCAAGACGCTTGACGCCGACGACAAGTTTCAGACCGATAACCTCAGCCGCTTTCTGAGTGAACTGCAGGACGTCGATGCCGATATGGTCATCAGCGACTACATCGGATGGAACATGCAGACCGGCCAAATCGACCATCATTGCTACAACCTGCCTACACCCGACCTTTTCGACGTCGAGCAGTTGAAGTTCGAACCGAACAGTCCTTTGATGATGCATGCCGTAGCCTATCGTACTGACCTGTTGCGTCAGATGCACTATCGGCAGACCGAAGGCATCTTCTACACCGACCAGGAGTGGACATTCATGCCCGTCAGCCGGGTCAGTCGCATCTGGTATTTTCCCCACACATTATACATTTATCGGGTCGGGCGTGATGGGCAGACCGTCGATATCCGCGTATGGGTACGTCATGCCGAACAGGAGATTGTTGGATTGAAGAAAATGACAGATTTCTATAATGGTCTTCGCTCCGACAGCTCTCCTGCTCTACGCAGTTTTATGGAGTATCGTTTGTATTTTCGCATCGTGGCCATCTATAATCACATCTTTGTTCGCTCGTTTGGCGAAGTGGAAGACGTTTTGGTCAGCGATTTCGATAGCTACGTTGCCAACAGCCTACCCCAACTCTACCTGCCCGTCGAACACGACGTCCGCTACCACGGGTTGAATGTCATTGGCCTATGGCGGAGGCATCCTTGGCTCTATCGGGTCTATCTCCGTATCCGCAAGTTTGCCCACGGGCTGTTCAAGTAGAGGTTAGAAGGTTGTAAACTACTTTTCGCGCATGAAGATGTTGATGGGCGTTCCCGAGAAGTCCCACTTTTCGCGAATCTTGTTCTCCAGATAGCGGCGATAGGGATCCTTCACCCACTGAGGCAGGTTGCAGAAGAAGGCAAACGAGGGAACGTTGGGCGCCGAAACTACCGTTTCCGGGTTTTTCTCGTCGGTGGTCGAAGTGGTGGCCTTCAGCTGGGTCACATATTTGATTTTGATATACTTGCCCTTATTGTTCGGTGGAGGATAGGCACCAATCACTTCCTGCATGTACTCATTCAGTTCGGAAGTCTTGACCACGCGGTGGCGATTTTCATACACATGAGTGGCTGTCTCAATCACCTTATAGATACGCTGCTTCGTTACTGCCGAAGCGAAGATGATTGGGAAATCGACGAACGGAGCAAAACGGGCACGAATAGCCTCCTCCATGCAGCGAACTGATTCTTTCGACTTGTCGGCCATAATGTCCCATTTGTTCACACAGACCACCAGACCTTTCCGGTTGCGTTCAATCAGCTGGAAAATGTTCATGTCCTGGGCCTCGATACCGCGTGTAGCGTCAATCAGGAGAATGCAGACGTCGGAATTCTCGATAGCACGAATGGAACGAAGCACGGAATAATATTCGATGTCTTCGTTTACCTTGCTCTTCTTACGAATACCTGCAGTATCGACAAGATAGAAGTTGAAGCCGAATTTGTCGTACTTGGTGTAGATGCTGTCACGTGTGGTACCTGCAATATCCGTGACGATGTGGCGTTCTTCGCCCATAAAAGCATTGAGCAGCGAGCTCTTGCCGGCATTAGGACGGCCTACGATAGCGAACTTGGGCAAATCTTCAAGATCCTCGTTATCATCTTTCTTGAAGCGTTTGACGACTTCGTCGAGTAAGTCTCCCGTTCCAGAACCATTGGCTGAAGAGATGATGAAAGGATCTCCCAAACCGAAGGAATAGAATTCAGCGGCGTAGGCGTGTTGGTCGTATGCGTCAGCCTTATTTGCCACAACAATAACTTCTTTGCCCGACTTGCGAAGCATGTGGGCGATGCTGTCATCGAGGTCTGTGATTCCGTTGCGGATATCGACAAGAAAGAGGATTACATCAGCCTCCTCAATGGCGATTTCGACCTGTTTGTTGATTTCATCTTCAAAGATGTCCTCCGAGTTGATCACCCAGCCTCCGGTATCGACCAGAGAAAACTCACGTCCATTCCATACACTGTGACCATATTGGCGGTCGCGCGTGGTTCCTGCGGTGTCGCTCACGATGGCAGTACGACTCTCCGTCAGGCGATTGAAAAGGGTCGATTTTCCCACATTGGGCCGACCCACGATTGCTACTAAGTTTCCCATTTCATTTTATAGTTTAATAATGAATATAATTTTTCGTGACTCCAGCCTTGTTTTTGCGTTGGGAGGTTTCCGACTTATGCGACCCTCTCGGTCGTTCGGTCAGCCTCTCATGCCATGGGTAAGGTTTCCGAAGCACGAAAGTAATGCTATGACGGGTGCAAAGATAGTGAATTTCAGCAACGTGACAAAATTTTAGGCCAATTTTTGCTCAAAAACGGCTCCGTCAGGGCACAAATGCAACATCCACATAGTTGTCCAGACGCTGGCAGACGTGTGAAGAGAAACGCTTTGCGAGGTCTATGATTCCCATTAAGCCTGCACAGTCGTCCAACGTGGGAGTCGTCAGATTGCCCCTTAGATAATTGTATTTGATTAAGCCATAGATAAAACCGGCATTGAAGTTGTCGCCAGCACCGATGGTCGATACTACTCGATCGAGTTGTCCAGCAGGAACATGTTTCTCGATGAAAGAGTCTGATTTGCTGGCATCTGGCGCGAAAACTCGAATGGAACGTGGCCCATCGGTGCAGATGAAGAGCTGGCAGTGGGGTCGAATATGTTTGACATAGACATCGTGCGGATTTGTCGTCCTGTAGAGATAGCCGAAATCTTCAGCTGAGCCACGAACCACGGTAGCCATACGAAGATTCTCAATCAAGTTGTCTTGGATGGCAGGAATGTCCTTGATGTGGCTCTTGCGGAAATTAATGTCATAGTAAAGAACAGCTCCGGCATCATGCGCTTCCTTCAACAGCGATTTTGTGTGGCATCGGATGACAGGATTAACCGCAAAGAACGAACCGAAGAGAACCACATCGTCTGGCGTGAACTGAACCTTCGACAATTTGGTGTTGTTTAGTTGGGCCGAGGCATGATCCTTGTAGAATTCGTAGTCAGCATTCCGTTCTTTGTCGAGAAAGGCCAGTGAGAGGTGGCTTTGCGTACCGGGATTGATGGTCACCAAATCGGTCAAAACGTGGTTTTGATGCATGAATGAGGTGATGATATGACCGACGTGGTCATCACCTGTTTCCGTTATCATTTTCACTTTGGGGGCATTCGTTTCCCCTTTGAAAACTCTGCCCAGGCTGATCATCGCATTGAATGTCGATCCTCCGGGGACTGCACGTTGCGGTTGGTCATCGGTGAAGATGATGTCCAGAACCGTTTCGCCTATACCTATGATATTTCGCATCCTTTTTTCGTGCAAAGGTAATGGAAATATTTGAAACAAGCAAATGGGTTCGTCAGTTTTTTCATTGGAACACGAAGAAAATGGAAATGAGGCCTATAAATGTAATCGAAAACATCATTTTTGCTTTTATTTCTTCGAATAATTTGGAGTGAAAGGTTTTTATCGCTATCTTTGTGGCCGAAAAAGGTTGTTTAATAAATAACAATTGACAAATAACAATTTGACTGTGCCTCCAATTCGTTTTGCGATTATCGACAACAATATCCTGGCATGCCTCGGGCTTCAACAGGTGTTAAGCAAGCTGCTGCCTCCCATGGCGGAGGTCGTGGTGTGCGAATCGTTTGACGTACTCATCAACCAGGAAAATCCGGAATTCCAGCATTTCTTTGTTTCTTCGAGCATCTATTTTGAGCATGTGCAGTTTTTCCGTAGTCAGCCGCACAAGAGTATTGTGATGGTAGCAGGCTGCATGAGCATCCATGGGGTCTTTACGCTCAACGTCTGTCAGAGCGAAGAGGCGCTGATGCGTGATATGGTGACGCTGCAGAGCCGAGGACATGGCATGCGCTATCTGATGGAGAGGTCGGCTGGCACTAGTAGTCAGGTACTTTCGGCACGAGAGATCGAGGTGGCTGTCCTGCTCAGCAAGGGATATATCAACAAGGAGATTGCCGACCAGCTGCAGATCGGCATCACTACGGTGATTTCGCATCGCAAGAATATTATGGAGAAACTCAATGCTCGCTCCTTGGCTGACGTCATCGTCTATTCGCTGGTCAACGGGTTTGTAAGCATTGGGGATCTTAATCCGTCGTTCGCCTGACCGTACATTATCCTCATAATTGAGGATACAATTCCTCACAAATAAGGATTGTCCGTTTCGGAAAATAGCCGTATCTTTGCACCCGTAAAAATGCAAAGTTATGGCTATTTTTTTATGCCTCCTGTCAATGTGTCTTGCCTCTCTGCTGATTCCGTCTGAGGTGTTGACAACAGAACCCGACTCCTCGCGCGTGGTTCAGCTTCAGGGCGTGGAAGTCGTCTCTTTCAAGGAGAACGGCCGACTGCGTCAGCAGCCCTCTTCTGTGACGCTCATCACCCATAGCCAGATGGAGGAGGCACATATTACCTCGTTGAAGGCGGCCAGTGCTCGTGTGCCCAATCTCTTCATCCCCGACTATGGCAGCCGTCTCACCAGCGCCATCTATATTCGTGGCATCGGCTCTCGTATCAATACGCCAGCCGTGGGCCTTTACGTCGATAATGTGCCCTATATCGACAAGAGTGCCTTCGACTTCAATTTCTACGACATCGAGAGCATCGACATCCTACGTGGTCCGCAAGGTACGCTGTATGGTCGCAATACGATGGGAGGTCTGGTGCGTGTGCATACCCGGAATCCCTTCCATTATCAGGGAACAGATCTGAAGTTGGGCTATGCTACGGGGGACAACCACCGCAGTATTGCGTTGACGCATTATCATCGTCCGGCCGACTGCTTTGCCTTTTCGGCTGGCGGGTATTACGAGGGAGGTGATGGTTTCTTCGAAAATGATTTGACGGACAAGCGTATCGATGACATCCAGGGAGGAGGTGGCCGCATCCATGCCATCTGGCTTCCTGCAGATGCCTGGACTCTCGATTTGAGTCTGAGTTACGACTACTCCGACGAGGGCGCTTATCCCTATTATTATAGGGGCAGCGTTACGCAGCCGGAACCTTATCCGGACTGGATAGGCAAAATCTCAAACAACCGCAAGCACAACTATCGACGTGGAGTCTTTCATGTCGGCATGAATCTGGAGTATCGGGCAGACCATTGGCAGATGAATGCCATCACGGGCTACCAGTATCTCAATGACCGCCTGTTGCTGGACCAGGACTTTATGTCGTTCGATAACTACACCCTGGAGCAGCGTCAGCGTATCCATACTTTGACCGAAGAGATTACTTTCAAGAATCTCAATGCCGAGCGCTGGGAGTGGGTGACGGGTGTCAATCTGATGGTTCAGGGGCTTCGTACGACGGGTCCTGTGACGTTCTATGGCGACGGATTGCGTTGGTTGGAAGGCAACATCAACACGGTGATGCCTACTATCGATCGTATCCCGATGCTGCAGATGATGGGATTTACGGGTATGCTTGTCAACTTTCGTGGCGACGACTTGTTGATGGATGGCACCTACGAGACTCCTTCGTTTGGAGCTGCGCTTTTCCATCAGTCCACCTATCATTTCGGCGATCACCTTTCGGCCATCCTGGGCCTGCGTCTTGACTACGAGCATCAGCAGATGGACTACCATTCGCCGGCCGACGTGGATTATGGTTTTCGGATGCCCAATACCGGCAACGAGAAGATGGCCGTCGATCTGCAGGACCTCACGTCCCGCATCCTCTATGATGGTGTGCTCAAGGATGACCATTTCAGAGTCTTGCCAAAGTTCGCCTTGAAATATGAGATGGATGCCGACAACAACGTCTATACCTCCCTGTCGATGGGACAACGCTCGGGCGGCTATAACCTGCAGATGTTCTCCGATTTGCTGCAGGGAGCTCTCCGTGTCGATATGATGGATGGCATCAAGGAAGGTGTGGGCGGATATCTTGACTATTTGGCCGAGACCAATCCCGTGATGCCGAAATACATTCCCGATCCTGACAGTCCGGGCGAGATGGTGTATTTGCCGGATTTTGTGCGCCGTGTGATGGGGCAGAACATGCCGCAGTTCGAGATTCCATCGACCCGTCAGGTGGTCTATCGCCCCGAGTATTCGTGGAACTTCGAACTTGGCACGCATCTCACCCTGCTTGACTACAAGTTGAGCCTCGATGCAGCTCTTTTCTATAATCGCATCTACGACCAGCAGATCAGCCGCTTTGCGCCCACGGGTCTCGGTCGCATGATGGTAAATGCAGGCAAGAGCCAGAGCTGTGGCGGCGAATTGGCGATGCGCTTCTGTCCCAACAGCCATCTGACATTCTCGGGCAACTATGGCTACACGCATTCTTCCTTTTTGGACTATGATGCCGGGGATGGACACGACTATACGGACAACCTCGTGCCTTTTGTCCCGGCTCACACCTTCCTGGTGGATGCTGCCTATACCTGGTTCCTCGGCGAAAACTATTTGATGAAGAGCATTGCCCTGGGTGCTAATTATGCTGGAACAGGACGCATCTATTGGACCGAAGACAATCGTGTCAGCCAGCCATTCTATGCACAGCTTGGTGCTCGATTGGGGCTTTCCTTCGAACATCTCAACGTGCAGATATGGGGCAGGAACCTGACTGACGACAAGAGCTGCACCTTCTATTTCGAGAGTGCAGGTCGCTGTTTCGAACAATATTGCAAGCCACTGCAGGTGGGCATCGATTTGAATTTTCATTTTTAATTCCCTTTATAATTTATCAAAACATGAAGAAGATTTTATCTTTATTTGCTGGAGTAATGATGTGTGCCGCCACAATGGCGCAGCATGCTGGTCCAATGGCCTTTGCCGGGCCATCTCGTTTTGGCGTAGAAGCTATGGATGCATGGCAGGATAACGAGTGCGATACCCTTCGCCTGCAGTTGAATGGCACCACCGATGCCGATATCATCATGCCGGCAATGACCTACACGGTGATGGGACTTACCATTCCTTCCTACACCATCCATGGCGCAACGTTCTCGTTCGATGCGGCAACACGAAATGTCGTCTTTGACGAACAGACCTATAGCGAGACAATCATGGTGGGCGATGTCGAAAAGAAAATCACCGGCTATGCACTGACAGCCAGTTACAATCATAGCGACAAGACCTTCAGCCTCACCACCCGAATGTCTTATGGCAACATGCCGGTGCAGGTAACCTACATCATCGAGCAGGCTGCCTATGTCACCTCGACCAGCGGCATTGACGAAGTGAATGCCTCGCAGCAGCATCAGCAGGTGTTCGACTTGAGCGGACATCGGGTTGTAGAACCAGAGGCCGGACATTTCTATCTCATCAACGGCAAGAAAACCTATTTCACCAAGTAAACTGTTGGGATAATAATAGCGAGGGTGTGTCTTGAGTCCAATTAATAGACTCCTGACACACCCTTTTTTTATTCTCTGGGCGGGATTTCTTCAAAAAGCATAAAAAGTACAGCACCTGGATTCGGAATGAGCCTTCCAACTGTGCGAGATACGCCAAGAATAATGAAATAGAGCGTCTATGTTCATGGACGTACTATTTCGTCGTGAAATGGAACGTCTACGTTCATAGACGTGCTATTTCGTCGTGAAATGGAGCGTCTACGTTCATAGACGTACTATTTCGTCGTGAAATGGAGCGTCTACGTTCATAGACGTACTATTTCGTCGTGAAATAGAGCGTCTACGTTCATGGACGTACTATTTCGTCGTGAAATAGAGCGTCTACGTTCATGGATGTACTATTTCGTCGTGAAATGGAGCGTCTACGTTCATGGACGTACTATTTCGTCGTGAAATGGAACGTCTACGTTCATAGACGTGCTATTTCGTTTTGAAATGGAGCGTCTATGTTCATACACGTACTATTTCGTGCTGCGAACAGCGAGTCTAAACCGAAAACGCACTGATACATCAATGATGCATCTTCCTCCGCAAAAAAACATGCATTTTTTGCACCACAGTAATTTTCCTGTTCATGATTTTTCAATCATAGCAGCGATACGCTGAGCCTCGCTATCGGATTATTGATGAGAAGATGGCCCAGGTGCAAAAAATGCCTCATTTTCAGTATTTTTTACGCTGAAGATTTGGAGAATAATGAAATAATAACTATCTTTGCGGCACACATCCCGAATAATCGAAAGCAAAAGCATGAAAAGTTTAATCACATTGGGCATAGCCTTTATTGTATTGGCTGCCTGCACACCGAAAGAGCCTAGCCAGGAGAATGGTTCAGGCCGATTTATTACCGTGAATGGTCAGGACCTTGTGAAGCCCGATGGAGAGAAGTTTTTCATCCGTGGCATCAATCTGGGCAATTGGATCAACCCCGAGGGCTATATGTTCCGTTTGGGCGAGACCTCGTCCTATCGTCTCATCAACCAGATGTTCTGCGAACTGACGGGCGAAGAGTTTACGGCAGACTTCTGGAATCAGTTCAAGGAAAACTACATCACCGAAGCGGATATCCACTACATTGCCGCTACGGGCATGAACACCCTTCGCATCCCCTTCCACTACAAGCTTTTCACCGACGAGTATTATATGGGACGAAATGACAGCACCGAGGGCTTCCGCTTGATTGACCGGGTTGTGGATTGGTGCCGCAAGGAGGATTTACGCGTCATTCTCGACATGCACGATGCTCCTGGGGGACAAACGGGGGACAATATTGACGACAGTTACGGCTATCCCTGGCTTCTGGAGAGCGAAATGCAGCAACAGCGTTGCTGCAACATCTGGCAGCGTATCGCCGAGCATTATGCAAACGACACCATTGTAATAGGCTATGACTTGCTGAACGAGCCCATTGCGCCCTACGAAGCCGAAAGGCTCGAGGCGCTCAATGCAGCACTCGAACCACTTTATATGCGCATCACCAAGGCTATCCGTGAAGTCGATCAGAATCACATCGTGATGCTGGGAGGAGCGCAGTGGAACGGCAATTTCAGTGTCTTCAAGGATTCGAAGTTCGACGATAAGATGATGTACACCTGCCATCGCTACTGGTGTGACACCATCCCATTGCATATCGCCGACTTTGTGCATTTCCGCGACAGCGTGAACCTGCCGATGTATATGGGCGAGACGGGCGAGAATACTGATGAATGGATTCATGGCTTCACGGCTGTGATGGAGTCGCAAAACATCGGCTGGACCTACTGGCCCTATAAGAAGATGGATGCCACCAGTTGTATGAAACGGTTCAAGATGTCCGAGAATTGGGAGCTCATCCGTGCGTATGCGGCTGCCGATCGCGGTTCCTTCAAGAAGATTCGCGACAACAAGGTTGCTCAGGACATTGCCAAGGCCGTGATGAACGAATTGCTCGAAAACGTCAAGTTCGAGAAATGTCTGACGAATGAGGGATACATCCGCGCCATGGGAATGAAGCCCTGAAGGCTATACTAATCTTTTATGGAATTGACACATAAACACACATTATCATTATTGTTCATCGGGTGCCTGTCCTTGGGATTGCAGGCACAAGAGGTCGTGTTCAGTGAGGCTCAACCATTCCACGACGAGGCTTTCACCTTGTCGCTTGCTTCGTCGATGCCCGGCTTTGACGTATATTATACTCTGGATGGCACACGACCTACGCGTGCCAATGCTGTGCGTTATGTCGAGCCCATTACGATTGGAACCACCACACCCGTCAGCGCAGTCTGCGTCGATGCAAACGATTCGAAAGGACCCATTGCCACGCGCACCTTCATCTTCCTGCACGATGTCTGCCGTCAGCCCGCCTCACCCCAGGGTTATCCCAACATCTGGAGCAAGAAGGATGCCAGCAGTTATTGGGCGGCCGACTATGCCATGGATACGACAATTACGTTGGGCGAGACGTATGGCCCGCTGATGGATAGTGCCCTGCTTTCGTTACCCACCGTCTGCCTGGTCACCAATATTGACTATCTGTTTTCGCAGTCGGAAGACCCCGAGACGGGCGGCATCTACGTCCATACGGGCAAGGATCTCTCCAAGCTGGGTGATGGCTGGGAACGTCCTGCGTCAATCGAGTATTACGATCCTCAGATGGGCAGGTCCTTCCAGCGAAACTGCGGCCTGCTGCTGCATGGCGGAAACAGCCGAAACCCGCAGAACACGCCGAAACATTCGTTCCGTGTCTCATTTCGAAAGGAATATGGAGCAGGGAAGCTGAAGTTTGACCTCTTCGAGCAGAAAGATGCGGTGATGCAATTCGACCATCTCATCCTGCGTGCGGGATACAATTATACGTGGCTGAAGAATGGTAGTGCAAGCCTATATCCGCAGAACATCATTCAGCGGACGAATGCACAATATATTCTGGACTCTTGGGCAAAGGAAGCACACCGGGCGATGGGAAATCTTTCTACCCACCGTCGTTTTGCGCATCTTTATGTGAATGGACTCTATTGGGGACTTTACGAACTATGCGAAAAGATCAACGACAACTTTGCAAGCGACTATCTGGGTGGCGTGGATGAGGATTACGACGTGGTGGATGTGAGCAGCATGATTGATGGCGACCGTCGAGCCTATGAGAAGATGTATGGTGTGGTGATGAAGGTGGGAAAAGGAGAGCAGGACAGCTACTATCAGCAATTGACCGATGACGGATTACTCGATCTGGCGAATTACTGCGACTATATGCTTGTGAACTGGTATGTGGGTAACGCCGACTGGGACCACAACAACTGGCGCTGCTTGCGCAGTCGCACGAATCCTGGCGCGGGATTCCGCTACTTGGTGTGGGATGCCGAAACGGCTTTCGAGGATGTCGGTTTCAATAAGGTGGAGGCCGTAAAGGGCGATCCGACCAGGATGATGGTGGTATTGAAGGGTAACCCTGACTTCCAGAGGCTGATGCAGGAACGCATTGAACTGCATTTGACGGGGGATGGCATTCTGACACCCGATCGGGCAGCCGGTCTTTACGAAAGATTGTCGAACGAGATTGACCTTGCCATCATCGGCGAGAGTGCACGCTGGGGAGACTATCGTCGTTCGACGGGAGAGTCAGATGTAACCTATACGCGCAACGACCACTGGCTGGTACGGCGCGACGAACTGCTGCGCGACTACTTCCGGCAACGAACGGACATTCTCCTGTCACAGCTGGAAGCCTTTGGACTATATGTTCCGAATGCCTTGACCAATTGTCCGGATGATCGGGTGACGGGGAGCAGCAGGACGTACGACGTGTTTGGCATGCCTGTCGGCAAGGGATTCCGTGGTTTCGCAATCAAGGACGGACGGAAGGTGCTGATCCGATGAGTGTCTTGTGCTGAAACGGTTTACCAACGGATTTCAGAGGGGAGCGATAATGCAGGGAAGGTTGTAGCGACGGAAGAGCTCCCGGTCGGCATCGGAGAGATTGGAGTCGGTGATGATGGTATCGACCAGGGTGAGCTGGCCAAGTGTGGCGAAGGAGCTCCGCCCTACTTTGGTGCTATCGGCAACGAGATAGACATGGTCGCTGACATCAATCATGGCCTGCTTGACCACCAGGTCGCTCATGCTGGGATAGGTGAGGCCACTGGTGACACTTATGCCTGCGGTAGCGAGGAACACCTTGTCGGCATGGAGCCCGTTGAAATATTCTGCCGCCTTGGGACCTGTAAGAGAGAGGGTGGGCGACTTGAATTCGCCTCCCGTAACGTTGAGGTTAATGCCGGGGTCCTTGCCCAATATCATGGCGATATTGATGGCATTCGTAATGACGGTGAGATTGGAATAACCCGTTATGAGTCGGGCTATTTCGGTGGTGGTCGAACCGGAGTCGAGTATGATGGTCTCGCCATCGCGGATGAGGGCCACAGCCTGGCGGGCAATGGCACGTTTGGCGGCGAGGTTATCCTGGTTGAGAGTCTTGAGTTCACCGACGTTTGCACCCGCTCCAGCGAGGATGGCTCCTCCGTGGACGCGCTGGCAGATGCCTTCGTCCTCGAGCTTCTCGAGGTCTTGGCGAATAGTGACTTCGGTGACGTTGAACAACTTGCTGAGCGCGGCGACCTTGGCATGGCCGTCTTCGCGTATCATGGCTGCAATCTTTTCCTTTCGTTGAGCTGCCAGTAACATGGGTTAAGAGGGTTAAGAGTGGATTATGCGGGGCAAATGTAATTCTTTTTTTGCATAAAAAAAATTTTTTGGTCGATTTTTTATCGTTTTCATACCATTTTTTTGTTTTTTATGCAGTTTGCTGTTCAAATTAGTTGTCGGAAAGCATCTTTTCGGTCTTTTATTTGTTAGAAAACGTTAAAAGTGAGAACAATCGTTTTCGTTTTCTTTCGTTTTTGCTTTCGATTAACTATATTTGCACCATGAATAATTAATTGTTACTTACAAATATGTTGTTTGATAATTGGTATTTTTGAATGGAATCCAAGGAACTGAAAAGAAAGGCAGAACTTTTGAGAAGAAGGCTGCTGACCCTGATTTATCAGGGCGGAACGGGGCATACGGGCGGCGATCTGTCGGTCCTGAATCTGCTTACCGTCCTTTATAACCACACACTACATGTTGATCCTAAAAATCCGAAGATGGCCGAGCGCGACCGGTTCGTGCTGAGTAAGGGGCATTGTGCCGAGGCGCTTTACGTCGTGCTTTGCAACAAGGGCTTCTTCGGCGAGGAAGAGTTGGAGGCTTATGGTAAGTACGGTGCGCATTTGGGCGGACACCCCGACAACACGATTCCTGGCGTCGAGATTAATACGGGTGCGCTTGGACATGGTTTGAGTGTGGGTGTCGGCATGGCATTGAGCGCCAAGATGGATCAGAAGGACTGGAAGACCTACGTCGTGATGGGCGATGGAGAACAGGCCGAAGGGTCGATCTATGAGGCAGCGATGGCTGCCAACAAGTACCATTTGGACAATCTGGTGGCCTTCATCGACCGCAATGGCCTTCAGATCTCAGGCTCGACCGAGAAGGTGATGCCTCTGGAGTCGATCTGCGAACGTTGGACTGCTTTCGGATGGGATGTGAAGACCATCGACGGAGACAGTGTGGAGGACATTGTTTATGCCCTTGACCACGTCGATTTCACAAATCGAAAGCCTCATCTCTTCGTCTCGAAATCGACCAAGGGGTTGGGCGTGGGCTTCATGGAGAATGTTGCCAAGTGGCATCATGGCGTACCCTCGGCAGCTCAGTACGAGGAGGCACTGAAGGATATTGATAACCGCATTGCAAATTGTTAATTGTCAATTGTTTTCATGAAAGAGATCAGCAAGATACCATGCCGCAAGAGCATCACCAGCACCCTGGTCGAACTGGGACAGGATGATAAGGATATCATTGTAGTAACTTCCGATGCTACGGGATCGGCCACATTGGACGACTTTGCGAAAACCTTGCCCGAGCAGTTTGTCGAGGTGGGCATTGCCGAGCAGAACTCCGTAGGCATCGCGGCGGGCCTGGCTTCCACGGGCAAGAAGGTGTTCGTCTTTGGACCAGCCTGCTTCTATGTAGCCCGCAGTCTGGAGCAGGTCAAGGTGGATTTGGCCTATAGCCAGATGCCGGTGAAGATTGTCGGCGTGAGCGGTGGCGTTGCCTACAGTCAGTTGGGTGCCACTCATCATAGCCTGCACGACATCGCTGTGCTGCGCACGTTTCCGAGCATGGAGATTTATCTGCCCTGTGATGCCCGCCAGAGTCGCAGGCTTTGCCAATACCTCGTGAATCACAATAAGCCTGCCTATGTTCGCGTGGGCCGCAATGCCGTGCCCGATGTCTATGACGACGACAATTTTGAGTTCGTACCGGGCAAGGCAAATATGCTGCGCGAAGGAAATGACCTCACCCTCATTGGCTGCGGTGAGACGGTAGCCCATTGTGTGGAGGCGGCCGAAATGCTGTCCAAAGAAGGCTTCCAGGCCCGCGTTCTCGACATGCATACGCTCAAGCCTTTCGACAAGGAGGCTGTCCTGAAGGCTGCTCGCGAAACAGGTGCCATCGTCACAGCCGAAGAACATAGCATCTTCGGAGGACTTGGTGCTGCTGTGGCCGAGGTGACATCACAGGAGTGCCCCGTGCCGATGCGCATCCTCGGTGTGCCCGACGAGAACGTCATCCATGCCAAGCCGCTCGAAGTGTTCCATCACTATGGCTTCGACTACGAAGGCATCTATCGGGCGGCGAAGGAAATCGCAATGAGTAAATGATGGTTTTGTCGCTATAACGATATACCGAAATGCCGGTATTCCGTGATTCCGGTATTCCGTGATTTCATGATTCCGAAAAATTTGAAATAAATCTAAATTCCAGAAACCATTATGAAATACATCATTGCGATTGACCAGAGCACATCGGCCACCAAGGCGTTGCTCTTCGACGAACAGTGCAGGCTCCTGACGCGTTCGTCGGTGGCACATCAGCAGTATTACCCGCAGGCAGGATGGGTGGAGCACGATGCGGAAGAAATCTATCGGAACACGATTCGGTCCATCGGCCTGTTGCTCGAAGGTCGGGAACTGGATTCCGACAACTATTCGTTGGCGATAACCAATCAGCGCGAGACCATCGTGGCATGGGACAAGCAGACAGGTGTTCCAATCTGCCATGCCCTTGTGTGGCAAGATACGCGCGGCGCTGAGCTTTGCCGTCAGTGGCGCAAGGTGCCGGGCATGGAGCAGCTCGTCGAGCAACATACGGGCCTCAAGGTTGACCCAAACTTTTGCGCAAGCAAGATTCGCTGGATTCTCGACAACGTTCCAGGTGCGCGTTCCAAGGCAGATGCTGGCGAACTCCTGGTCGGAACCATCGATTGCTGGCTGGTGTGGAAACTGACAGGGGGACAGACGTTTGCGACCGATTATACCAACGCGAGTCGCACCATGGTCTTCGATATCTACCGGTTGGTATGGGACGACGAGCTGCTCAAGGCAACCGGCATTCCTGCTTCGGTGCTTCCCGAACCGCGTTCCTGCGATGCCTGCTACGGCGCGACAACGGTGGAAGGTCTTTTCGAACAACCCATTCAGATTGCCGGCGTGCTGGGCGATTCTCATGGAGCCCTGATTGGTCAGATGTGCTTCGATGCAGGCACGGGCAAGGTGACCTACGGCACAGGTTCGTCTGTGATGCTGAACATCGGAGAGGAGCCTCGCAAGGCCCCCGAAGGCTTGGTCTCCTCCATTGGCTTTTCGATACTCGGCAAGACCTACTATGCCTACGAAGGGAATATCTACAGCACAGGAGCTACATTGAAGTGGATGGCCGACCAGATGAAGCTCATCAGCAGCCCTGCTGAGACCGAAGCCATCGCTACCAGTGTGGAGAGTAATGGTGGCGTCTATCTTGTACCGGCATTTGCCGGACTTGGCGCTCCTTGGTGGCAGGATCAGGTAAAGGCTGCCATCGTAGGAATGACATTCAACACAACTCGTGCGCACATTGTCCGTGCGGCAGTCGAGAGCATCGCTTACCAGGTGACCGACCTTGTGAAGGCAATGACTGCAACAACAGACATCAGCATCAGCGAACTCAGTGCCGATGGCGGACCAACCGGCAACCGGTTCCTGATGCAGTTCCAGGCCGACCTGCTGAATGCCGATATCGTCTGCACCGATGTGGAGGATGCTTCGGCCCTGGGTGCCGTCGTGGTCAATGGGTTTGCTCGTCGCGTGTGGACACAACCCGAAGAAGTGAGCCGGCTGAAGAACATCGTCAAGCGCATTACTCCTGCTTCGACCAATCAGACATCCGAAGTGTATGCCGCATGGCGAAAGGCGGTTGAGCATTTGATCAAATAACAATTAATAATTAACAATTCTATAAAATCCATATAATATATTATGAAAAACGGTAAAGTTTGTTTTGGCGTAATCATTGGCACACGCGCCTACTTCAATTCAGAACTCGCAAGAGACGTTAAGAAACAACTGCTCAAGACGCTCGACGAGAAGGGCTACGAATATGTCATCCTTCCCGAGGATGCTACTCCAACGGGCTCCAGTTCCATCGAGACCCTTGAGGACGGCATCAAGAATGCAGAGCTCTTCCGCGCCCACCGCGATGAGATCGACGGTATTTTGGTCAGTCTTCCCAATTTCGGCTATGAGATTGGTATCATCAACACCATCTTCCGTGCCGAACTCAATGTGCCCGTGCTCGTTCAGGCCTGCGACGACGACAACGACAAGGTTGATTTGGATAGCCGTCGCGATGCCTTCTGCGGCAAGATTTCTGTCTGCAACAACCTCTATCAGTATGGCATCCCCTTCTCCCTCACCAGTCTCCACACTTACAGCATCTATAGCGAGGAGTTCAAGAAGGACGTGGACAAGTTCGCTGGCATCTGCCGCGTCGTAGGAGGCCTGCGTCATTGCCGCATTGGCCAGATTGGAACACGCCCTCTCGGCTTCAACACCTGTCGTGCCAGCGAGAAGCTCCTCCAGCGCAGCGGTATCACCGTTGTTCCTGCCGACCTGTCGGAGATTCTGTTTGCCGCACAGAAGATTGCTGACGACGATCCTGCTTTGCTTCAGAAGCTGGATGATATTCATGCCTACGCCAAGGTGCCCGCTGCCTATCAGGAGAAGCTGCGCGTGCAGGCCAAGTTCGGAGTGGCCGTCGAGGCTTGGGTCAAGGCCAACAAGGTTGATGCTCTCGCCCTGCAATGTTGGGACTCGTTGGAGCAGAACTATGGCTGCGCGCCTTGCATCACCATGGCCATGCTCGGCGATATGGGCATCCCTTGCGCCTGCGAAACCGATATCACGGGTGCTGTCTCGATGCTTGCTCTCCGCCTTGCTTCGGGAAATGCTCCAGCACTGGCCGACTGGAACAACAACTTCGCCGACGACCGCAACAAGTGCGTCTGCACACACTGCGGCAATTTCCCGCGCTCCTTCATCGGAAACAACGACCTCAAGCTCACGCCACTCGGCGTTCTGGGTCGCACCCTTGGCAAGGTACGTACATTTGGCGCAGTCGATGCCAAGGTCAGCGAGGGAGACTTCACCTTCTTCCGCGTTTCGACCGACGATGCTGCCGGTAAGATCCGCGCTTACGTAGGCGAAGGCAAGATTACGAACGATCCTTACGGAATGGACGGTTGCATAGCCGTGACGCAGGTCGATAACCTCCAGAAGCTGATGAAGCACATCTGTCGCAACGGCTTCGAGCATCATGTCGCACTGGTGCGCAGCGATGTGGCCGACATCATAGCCGATGCCCTCGAGAACTATCTCGGATGGGATCTTTATGTGCATGAATAATTAGTTTTTGTGCCATGCTCAGTCGTTCGTTTTCTGCCATCGTTCTCCTCGGCAGCATAGCCTTTTGCTTCACCTCGTGCAGTTCAAAGTACGAGGAGAAGCCGATGGGCCAGTATCATCTCGTGATTCAGAAGGGCGGTGCCACCCTCGGCTATTCGCCCCAGTCAGGTGTTCATTTGCTCGAACAGGATGGATACAGGTTCAAGGACTTGAACCGCGACGGCAAACTCGACAAGTACGAGGACTGGCGTCTCACGCCCGAAGAGCGTGCCCAGGATTTGGCGGCCCAGTTGTCGGTCGAAGAGATTGCCGGACTGATGCTCTATTCTGCCCACCAGTCCATCCCTGGTGTTTCGCGTTCAGGTCACTTCATGGGCTCGACCTACAACGGTACTACCCTTGAGGAAAGTGGCTTGACGAGTGCCGACCT
>JAEEGH010003605.1_pt1 | contig 40478 bp, 41 predicted proteins | sample 9134181 | NCBI WGS metagenome assembly JAEEGH01 (sample SAMN16246544, study PRJNA631951) | gut metagenome | biome: gut microbiome; feature: rumen; material: DP-attached | host: Bos | place: Iran: Karaj | collected 2018-10 | reverse complement strand
CAGCAATGATCTTCTTCACCTCCGCCTCTATCTCCTCTTGGGAAAGTTGTTTCGGCAAATAACTCTCAAGAACCTCCACCTGTGCCAACTCTGCATCAGCCAGGTCTTGACGCCCTGCTTGAGTGTAAGTCGTTGCAGTTTCCTTGCCCTGCTTGGCCAGTTTTGAGATAATCTTCAATGCATCAGCATCAGCCAATGTGTCGTTGGCCCCAGGAGCGGTTTTTGCTTCCAGAAATACTTTCTTAATGTTGCGAAGCGTCTCCAAACGCACCTTGTCGCGAGCCTTCATTGCGGACTTGATGTCCTCACTAATCTGATCGAATAAAGTCATAATGCTATTATTTAAACCTTAACATAATGCAAAGGTACAGTATTTTTTTATTAGTAACCCCTTTTTACGTGAAGTCTTAGACTTTTTTAGCGATTACACGCGCGTACATTATTATCAATATGGGAGAATCCGAAGAAATCTTCGCAAAAGAGGATGAGTATCATCTTTCTAATATAATTAGGGCATCGAACTGTAAGAAACATATTTCTTTCCCATGTGGTTCCATTCATCTCTGGTTTTTTTATAGAACAGGGGACCTTGCGTTGTTATACACGAACAAATCCAGTGATTGTCCGAATTACACGTTCCTAGTCCCGTGTGTATACAACATCGATTATTTATTCAAATAAGGGCGAACCAAATCGGCCAATTCTTTCATCCAAACTATAGATCTTGGATGTGAAAACTTCCCATTACCGTCAACAAAATGGTTTGTATGCAATAGGAGGTGTTTACCATCTGCACTTTCATGAACATTAATAAATTCTCCTTTTTCGAGACCATTATTAATTCTATACAATGGTAATCTCTCTTTGGTCTTTTCATCGTATTGAGAATATGCATCTTCTGATACGACAATACCTTTATATATATAGTTCATGATACCTCCATCAAAATTCTGAATAATAGGAATCTATTTGTACCAATCAATATAATGATAAACACCTAATATAACAACAGGGAATTGTTTGAAGAAAGGATGTGTTAAAATACCATTGGGGCCTAATCGTTGTTTTATAGACTCCTTTGTTGTTTCATTCTTTTCACTTATGGGTATACAATTAGTACTTAATTCTGTCAAAAAACAATGCTCATAAAAATTGAGTTGTTGCCTTGGTTGAACTTGCAAGTCTTCAGGTAGTAGTAAGTTAATGAAAATTTGATACGCTTTCCATGTTACAGATGTACCCTTATTGTTTTTTTTGTTTCTTAATAACAGTTGACCCAAGTATGGACGTCTAGGATGATACTTTTCAGGCATATAATATGGAAGATCAACCCAATTTTCAATGTTTTCTGGGGACTTTGTTTTCCACGTGTCTGCATTTTTTACAAATTCAAGTGAAGGAACAATGCACTTCTTTCCATCTTTAATAATTATAGGAGCAGCACACTCTTTTCCTATTATAAGAATCTTCGACGCAGGGTTTCCCTGGCCTATATATGATTCATTCCCATAATCCCGTTGCAATAAATCTTGAAACTCGGATGGATAAAGATGATAGAATTCCATAATCAATAGTATTTTTGTTATTTGTGTGCAAATATAGTGATTATTTTAGACATAACAAATCATTTTTCAAAAAATAAGTACCACATCACGCAAGAACCAATTTAATAGCAGTTTATTGCTACAGAATACAGGGCTTAAAACTATATCTAATGGATATGTACAAAACATCACTCGTTCTATCTGCCATTTATTAGAAAAACCTTGTGCAACAAACATTCGCTGCAAATTGTCCTCAACTGTACATTCAGAAATCCATTTCATTCCAAACAACTTCGCAGGGTCGTGTTCCTGCAAATGGTTGCCATCAGGGAATATATATTGAATAACTTGGAAACGCTCAAAGAATTGATCCTTCAGTAATTCTTCATCATAGACAACATAATAACAATATAATAGAACATCCACGTTCTTGTTCTTGGGCGGACTAGGAAAGTCTCTAAATAATCTCTTTAGATACTTAAAATCTACATCCTCGTTTCCTTCTTTTTGAGTGACAACCAGAATTTTCGCATTAGCATTGCCACAACCAACATTCTTATTGGGGAACCTTTCACCCAATCTTTTAAGTTCATCATGATTTGCCATAACTCTTTCATTTTTGATGGCAAAGATATGGGGGCATTATGCAACATGATTGCATATCAGAAGAAATTATTCATAAAAATCGTGCATTTCTTGAATAATGACCTTGATTTGCTGACGGAAAGACTCTGGCGAAAGCACTTCCAACTGGTTACCATGACTCAGAATCTCCTGGGTAAAATCGTAGGTTGGCGCTATCTTATATTCAAAGATGGTATACTCAGCTTTTGTTTCTATCTCGCGCTGGCTATGATGCAGAGGAAGTGAGCGCAGATAATTTGGTTTCTCACGATAGGCCTTCAATCTTATTGTCATAGGCTTCGCATCATGGAATACACCATAATAATCTGTGTAATAATCTTGGGGAGAGAAATCTTTTGGATAGTTGAACTTGAGGTCCAAGACTTCCACGCGTTTGATACGATCAAGTCCAAAGCGGTGAATCTCTTTTTCTGGCAATACAAGTGCCATCACATACCAACGACGCTTGAACAATCTGATGAAATAAGGATTGACCTTTAGTCCCTGAATGGTATTGCCAAAGAAATCCTCATAATCAATCACTAATTGGCGATTATCACGCATCGCAGTTGTAATGATTTCGAGGTAACACCTCCCAGATGGCACATCCTCCAACATAATCCTATCACAGATAGACCGGTTATCCATCAAGAGATTGCTGACAGCAAAGGAATCGAGCAGCCATTGATTGATAGAATCATTCTCCAGCGCATCAGGGTTATCTATATAATATAGGTTAAAGCCCCTCTGACACTCTATCACAACCCCAAACTGCATCAGGATTGCATTTCGATGATTATGGAAAGTTCGCAGTTTCAAAGGCTGGTGCAGATCATTGATATACGCATCGTCCCATTTGCGGGCAATATCCTCAAACGAAATCTTGCCTGCATCATAGATTGTGGAAATCAGCCACAAATACTTTGCGTATAGTCTGTCTGTCATAATAATCTTTTGATTTCAATTTTATCTTTTCTCTTTATCCATCCGTTTCTTCATAAGTTTCTCAATCCTATTCGACTCAGGATTGTCAAAGTAGCGGTAAATAACTTTTTCCTCTACATATCCAGAATAGTCACTTTTCATTTTCAATTTGTTCTTATCTCGATTCCATTTCCCATCTTTCATTCTGATGAGATAGCAATACTCAGCTTTTGCTTTTCCATCTTTGTCTACATCACAATCAATACCTTGTCTAATTGTTTGATAAAGTACGACTTTCTCTTCATTCTTCTTTAGATATAATTGGGGAGTTTCTCCTGCTTTACAAAGGAAAGCCAATTCGTTAGCACACCGCCCTGGCCCCCCAATAATCTGCTTACTCTCTTTCTCAATAAGACTTCTAATAAGTATCCCACCAAAATAATAATCCTCAATATCACATTCGCTTTTGAAGCAAATATCAACCCCAGTGTCATGCCATAAGAATTTCCCTGCCTCACATGTACGAGGGTAAACGCAATTATCAACGTCTCTATCCAAAATACCCTTCTTATGATAATAGAACTCAACTTCGGCAAAAGAATAATAGTGTTCTTTACCCTTACTATCACTTATAAGGATGTCATATCTTTCAAATAACATTTCCGCTATTTTTCTAAAAAGAATTGGAATCTGGCTGATTACCTCTCCTTTATCTGTAGAGGTAATAAAACTTAACGGATTCTCTAAAACATATTTAAACTCTGTTATTTCTTTAATTCCTTTCATAACTTTTGCTTTATTTGTTCATAAAAGATGAAAGAAGAATAGAACGGCAGCATATCTGGTGTTGATTCCACTGGCTGTACCTATCCTCATATTGTTATTGTCTCGTATGGTGCCGTCAGAACTGATGGTGCCAAGACGTATATTGTTGTTGTCGCGAACGATACCATCAGAACTAACAGTACCTAGTCGTACGTTATTGTTGTTTCTGATAGTTCCATCCTTCTCGATAGTGCCAACTCTACGATTGTTGTTATCTCTGATGGCTCCATCATCGTAGATCTTGCCAAGGCGCATGTTATTGGCGTTGCGAACAGTGCCGTCTGACTCAACCTTGCCAAGCAGCATATTATTATTGTCGCGGAAAGACTGGGAATAACCAGAACTTGCCACAAACAGGAACATCAATGTAGCGATAATAAATCTATACTTCATGTTGCAAAATTACTATTATTTTCTGATAAAACAAAATTTAAAACGGTAAAGGTGAATCATCAATGTCTAATTCTTCGTTAATCAATAATATTTCTTTAACTAAAACATATTGCTCTGACATGTGTTCATAGTCCATCTTTATATCAGCACATTTATCCAAATTGATATCGATGATATTATTCCAAAAAGCAGAACAAGACATACCCCAGGAAGGATCCAGACAGAACAATCTTAGATATTTGGCATATTCTGCATATCCAACAACTACTACAGAATGCCCGCTCTTTGAATTGGGGATATAGAAACCTATCTGTACGGGCCACCCCGAATCTAAATGCTTTTTTATCTTCAAGTATAGATCGCCAAAGTCTAAATGTTCATCTTTATAGGGATTGGTCGTATATATGTTAACAGAAATTTTATCACCAAAGGCCTTGAGGAGTTTTTTTTGCAGTACTTCTAAGCTATAGCCACGTACCATTCTTTTATACAGGAACAGTTTTCTAAGTTGTTTCACATTTGCAGAAGCCCTGCTATTATTCATTCTCAAATCAATATCGTCAATTATCTTATGAACAATAAGCATCATCATTAGACTATATACAGCGCACTCCCCTTCAAGGTTACCTTGCTCAAGAAATACTCTTATCTCACGCCCCAAACTGCTAATTACTCGAAGACGGCCATCCTTTATTACGACATTATCTATGATATTAATCCTAGCCATATCCCTTTATTTTTTAATGTTCCAAGTAATGCAATGAAGGGCTCCTCCTTCTTTGGCAATATCCCTCATACGGAAACTTCGTACTATGCAGTCTGGGTTTGCCTCCCTTATATACTTTAAGGCTTGTTTGTCTTCAGGTATTCCAAATGTTGGAACAATTATCTTATTCCCCACTTGTAGATAATTGACATAAGCCCAATTGAAGTCACTATTTGGATTGGGTACGTCAAAAAGCATTTCTATCACCTCGAATCCTACAACCTCCAAGCGGTATTTGATTTCCTCTGCCTCTTCTGGGAAAGAATCTCGATGATTACTCATTAAGACTCTATTATCACCAGCCCAATGTACAAGACCGTCTGCATGTCCATAAACATCAGCATTAGGCTCCTGTGGATTATCACAATGCCAAGGCAGGAAAATGACTCTGGAATGTAGAACTTCGCTTATATATTCACAAAACTCCGGATCATATTTTTTCTTTCCGTTTTCTTGGAATACCTTATCCGTGAGTACCATATGACCGGCACACGTCACAATGTTTCCTCCATCTAGTGTAATATCATGATGGCTCTTATTGCAATGATTAAGGATTCCATCGGCTATGGCATGTGAATCCGTGAGATATTCTTCTCCTGAATCTTTCAGGTAGTCAGGATTGTAATTGTAAACGATGAAGCTGTCATCTGATATCTGAATGGGCATATAATCACGAATCCAAATATCTTTAGTCCCCTCAATCTCACCCCATTCAATATCCATCTCATTTAATAAGTTGGTAAGTCGTGAATAGGTTTTTGGATAGAACTCTTTCAACTTATCGGAGATATACACGAAATTTGTCATAGTATCATTAAAGTTATCGACTGGAATACCAGACAAACTTGGCAATAACTCTTTAAGTTTACGTTCATGTTTCTTAATTTCCTGACGGAGTCGCTCAGTCTCTTCGTAACTATGGGGAACAACCACTTCGCTATCATCAAGAATTGTTCCAGGAACTTGTTCTATCCAGTCAAACATAACATTTACGATGGTTGCAATCTTATCTAATGAAAAAATAATATGTTCCTTTTGCAACCAATTAGAGATAGATCTGACGGCAGAATTGAAATCTGGCCAACCGCCATAGCCAACCTCAATATTCCAGTAATTACCAAACGCATCGTCAATGACATCCCAAATATCATCTGGAAGTTCGAAATCAATGCCGTTTAAAACAACTTTGTGCATCACATCAGAAGAAAATGCTTCTGGAACTTTGGGGTCTAATAGATACTTTTCCATATATCAACGAATTAAAGATTTCGAGTGCAAAGATAGAACGGTTTTGCTGTCATACCAAACTTTCAGAGCAAAAAGTTGCAGTGCTCTAACAAATATTAACTCGCTAATTATCAGTTATTTAAATATAAATTTTATATAAAAATATACAGGGGTACCCCTGTTAAATAATAATGAAAAATAAGTGGGGAAAAGGCGATTTACACTTTTAAGAATCTATTCCCAAGAAGAAGAGTGTCAGAGATAGAATGTAAACTTAGAGCATTTCATACCGACACCATCGTAATCAGCAGAAATGGGGAACTGGCAGCAAAGATTGCTGATGACATCATCAAGTATGACTGTCAGTTACAATTCAATAGCAATTCGTCGCATATAGCAACTGCGATTCCAGTCAGTCTTTGTTTGCATTTATGTATTCCCGCTTCGCAATAGTTTCCCAAATGAACTATAATTTGACTTATTTAGTTGATTCAATTCTTGATATATGTAGTACTATCTATCCCCCATTCTTGCTTCTTTAATTTTGCATAATTATATAATTCATTAATATCGTCTTTTGTTAGTAGTTTATCTTTATGACGATCATCATACATGCCATAGAAAAGGATAAGGGAACCACTAAGAGAAGATGTTTTCATATCAGAATTTAATCTGTCCGTTTTTACTTTGAAACCTTTAATCTGATACAGTTCCATATCATCACGTATTTTAACCATATCATAGCCCATCCATGTCGCATTTTCATTCCGTCCCCAATAATATGACGACTGTTTATTGGCAACGATTATCAGTACAGGCTTGATATAAGTTTCTATCTCCCGTTGCGTGATAGAGACTATTTCTGCACGGAATTGAAGATTCTTCTCAATAAGTTCTTCAAAGACATCCTGATTGGTAAACACAAATGGGTAAAGATCCAGATAGGCCGTCACATCAACAAGTTCATCACCTATTAAATTATACTTTTGTGTCCAATAAGTCTTTCGACCTTTCGCAATTTTATTTTTTGCTTCTATCATTGCATTTTTGAAAGTATAAGCAAAATCTCTTCCTTCAAAAACAGGATTCAATGATGGGTTAATCCCCGTCAGAAGGATACCTCCTGTAGGATTACCAACGCATAGACTAATACCACGTTTCTTGAAAAACTCACAAATCTCTGGATAATAATCAAAAGTATATTTTGTACTATCCAAGGCTTGTCTGTATTGCCTAACTAAGTTTCTATCATGTTCCTCATCTATCAAGGCAAGCCCAGCCAACATCTGTTCACAATGACGAATTACTTGCTCATCAAACTCCGGATGCTCACGTCTAACTTCTGCCTCAAATTCAGATAGTTTCAGTTGCATTTCTTTGTATTGTATAAGTGTCGCTTCTGATTCTTCTATCTTACCTTGTGTCATTTGGACTTTTGCCATTTTTTGTAGCATTCTTACCAAATTATAATTCAGAGGGGCCAATGGTATTAGCATATATATTATCTTTCTGTACAATTCCTCTGCGGCTTTTGCATTCCAAAATGCAAGTTCATCCGCAGTTCTCTCATAGATCTGAGCGAGCGTAATAATACGGCTCCGCTCAGTATCTCCATAATTAGAATCTATTTTCCTATTCATTTTCTTTTTAATCTCTTTGTTTTTATCATTATTTACACATAATCAAAAAGGAATAATATCTTCATTTATGTCAAGTCCAAAACTCTCTACTAGTTTTTTGAGAGTTGCGTTTTTTTCTATCATTTCTTTAAGCATAGACGGATCGTGAGGTTCTGTTACATCTGCGGATGGTATTATTGGTTTTGACTTTGGCAGGATAGTTTCAACATACCAATCTTTCGGCTGAAGGACCTCATCTATATCTGGGTCTGAAGATAGTTTATACTTGTCATCAAGGGCAAGATAAGCATACTTTCTTGCAACGTTTATTCTAGCACTCCGGTCATCCCACTCATCTAAATCAGACTTAGCAACAGCCTTGAATTCAGAACTATCGTAGATTGTCTTTTGTACTTCCGCATTCCACGCCTCAAATTGTGAGGCTATATGACTACAGTTAAGTTTGCGTAGATAGTACAAAGCAAGGTTCACTTCTTGGAAATGAATAGGGCATATGACATTTCCTCTGCGACTATCTGCATATCTGTCTAATTGCCTTTCATATCCAGGAAATCCCTCCACACAAATTTTATGAACTAATATGTAGGGGATATCTTTTGCTTCATCATCAGAAATGTGTCTTCCTGTGTGATGCAGAACTGAAAGATAATCAGTAAGTGACAGTTTTTCTTTCATTATAATATAGTTCTCATCCTCTGCAAGTCGCAAACAGACAAAGAAATAATCCCTATTTTCCGTGAACTGTTCAAGGTTTTGAGATAAGTATTTCACAGGGAAGTGACGAATGACAGCCCAAGAGCAACGTTCTTCATGGAGTTGCTCCCATAGTTCCTTTACTTTGGGTTCAAAAGATTTGTCCCAGTAGTCAAGCATCGTTGAATACGCCCACTGCCTATCTGTTTTACCGGAGTCAAGGAAAGCCCGTATTATCTTCTTCTGATCCTTCCAATCGAGATATTTAAATCTCCACAGAATCTCTTTACGAGAATCAGATACCTTACCACTCTTCTTGTTGATATAATCCTTTATCAACGTAGCTATTGGCGTGTTTCTTCTACCTATATCGTCACTATTAGTCATACAATCATTTTTTCATTTTGCTAAAACCTAAAATATTCTCAAGAAAATCCTTGATGACAAAATCTGCTGCCTTTTCCGTCTCTTCTCGTGTATGCATACTCATATAAGGATTCTCCCCCGTGAAATAGCTTATACGAACAGCCTTGTCGTCTAATATATTGCGATAATCATACCACTGTTTGTTTTCTATTTCTGCTCGTTTGAAATCTTCCAAATCTTTTCCTTTCAATCCAAGGCCCCACCTATTCTCTTCAACTAAAGCCAAAGGATGAAACGTTCCCAAATCTGTATGATCTAATATCTGTTGATATGCTTTTGGTCGAGTTTTCCCAATTAATATTGTTTGGCCATCTGCTTTTTCCTCTACAATAGGAATACCTATATCATTCAAAGAATGTACGTAATGGTGACAGTCTTCACATAGGGTTACTAAGCAATCATCAGGATAATCCCACAAATCTCGATTCCTATAATATATTTTGTGGTGTACATTTAACCTTGGCATGGCTAAATGGAAGCCTGACCAGAAATCAAAAGTGATAACAAGAATATAACCTTGAACTTGTATCTCGTACTTATTATTGCCAGCCCAATAATAATGGTGGATTGTGTCATATTCTCCTTGTTTCATAAAAACAAAGTCTCCAAGCATTGGATTAAATGCGTGGCACAGCTGACAGGTATAATTATCACGGGCCTTAATGGAGTTACTCTTTTCAATCCATCGTGGGTCATCATACCCTGTCTGACTCTCGTCAACAAAGCATACAGCTTCTTTTGTCAGATTCGGAATTTCAATCTGAGCAAGATATTCTTCCTTTATTTCAAAGGGCGGAGTACCGTTTTTACTGAGGTTTAGAGAACTTTTTATCATGATTATGACACATATTTCATTGTTATTCTATCTGAAGAAGTCCGTCGTTCGCTGTAACTGAGATTCCAAATGCATTCACCCAAAACATCATATCAAATCTATATACCATGAACATTCCTAGCAGTTCTAAGAGCTTAAAAATTGCTCTAGTATGTAGAAATTATTGACCTAGTTCTTAGGCTCTATAGTAACATTCAAAAACACAAATCCACCTAGGCAAACGCTGCTATAGTCATTGCCAAATGGAGATTTTTGACAAGTAGTTTTCGTCCTCATACCGCTACCAGTGGATGGGAGAACACCTTCGTTATTCCCTCCAATATAGGTTCCATGTATATAGTAATAAGCTCCTTCTGCTAAATCGAATGCTTCATCTTCAGGAACTTCAGTAACGACCTTAAAATAAGCATATGTCTGGCTAACAGCCGATGATAATCTATAATCTCTATCAGTATAGCTCCCGCATTCAAATGATAATATGTAAACATCATTTTTCTTTGACATATAGCTAAGTTTCAAAGGAGCTTCTGATAAGAAATCATTGTCTTTTCTTAAACAACTATCAATTTTATGAAATAGATCTTTACAAAACCTCTCGTTCTGGATTTCATTCTTTAACTTATATGGGTAAATTGCTGAAACGGAATCCAATACTGCCATAAATTTGTAACCTTGTTGCTCTTCAACAACAGGCATTGCAATATCTCTGGCAGGTTTCCTGCTATTGCAACCTGTAAATCCCAAACCTAACACAAGCATTGCAAAATAGATAATACTTCTGTTCATATATCCCAACTATTAATTATTCTCATATTCTTGTATATAAGACTCCGGTGTCTTTATTGACATCATTCATTTAGTATTGTCACAAATGGTTCCCATCCCAATAATTCAGGAAGTTTTCTCAAAAGTGATATACGCTGATGTATCTCGTCATCAGAAAGAGGAGTGCCTGTGTCTTCAACAGTTTCCTCTTCTGGCAATTTCACATCATTATATGTTTCGTCATATAGTATCATACACTCACTACAATGAGCCTTCTTATATTCTTCAAAGGTAGTTCCATCACTTTCTAAAAATGATTCCCAATTCAAACGGGCAGCCTCAGAAGCCTTCAGAAGATCTATAAGAAACTTATATTGATATTTCTTGAAGCCATACTGAACTAGGTACGGATTCCTTATTGCAAGAACTCTAACATATTCTTCAAATGATTCAGAATTTAAAATACGTTGGCATTCCTGTTCATCTTTCAATCTGATATCTGAAACAGAATAGATTACTATCATTTCTTCATTTAAATCTGAATCAGCAGACGGAATTTCTGTTTGGTTATCAAGAAGAGATTGTCCATATTCATTTATAGTTTCTTCACTATCACGTCCAGGAATTGCCTTTCCTGTAGCTTTCTCAATACGATTAAGTAATTGTTTTGCTCTTTCAATGAAGTATGCATCAAAATTGTCCGTAACCAGAAAATCATAGTTTACCTTATGAGATTCAACAGCTTTCTTCACAAGGTCTTCACTTAGTCCTTTTCCAAACATCGTTTTAACATAGGCACTAGGGGCATGGCCTCCTATCGATCTGTTGGAAGAGGCGTAGATGGGAGTCTTGTTAATGACGGAATTCCACTTGGTTTTGGGTAATCCAACACGTTCACAATATGCTTGTGGGAAAATATGATGAATATCTGCATCTTCGTCAATGTAAGAAGCAATATCCATACGACTACCAGTCATAAAGTCAAGTGGCGAGTCTTGCAGTATTAACGCCATTACTCCCTTATATGCTGCACTGTTTCGCGTATACATCGAAATAAGTCGTGTTGGTTGGAAACTAGAACGTGCAACGGTTTCTGGAACATCACCGCCATCCATCCAACGGAACATCCCTTGTATATCAAGCGCGAATCTTGCTTCATTAGCACTGCCATACAACTCTCCAAAAACGCCACACCAATACCATCGGGCAAGTAGTTCTTTGTTTTGTCCAAGATGCAGCAGCTTTTTGTGTTCATTGTCATAGGCATATATAGCTGCCAAGGGAATCAATTGGGTAGAATATGGAACATCCCAGGATCTATAAATGCCTTGATGAACAAGAAAGTCTGCGGCACATGCGAAGCCTTGAACCAATGCATCATGATGAAGTTTGTAGTCATCTAGAGTCAATTTAAGTATATCGCGTTTTTTACATGAAACAGCTAAGTCATCCTTTCCAGAAGTCATTTTTCTATTGAAACTGGCAAGTAATGTCATTGCAGCTAAGTAGTTGGCTCCAGATATATCCTTTAATAATTCACCATTTGATTTCTTTGACCATAATTTTTTAATTGAATCCCAATCCTTGCGAAGTTCATAATTGTCTGCTGCAAATGTGGCTGTTATTAGTTCAAAGACTGTCAGTGGTACTCCGCCAGTATTTACATTCTCAAAGATTTGGCATACAGCTTCCTTTGGAGTGTCTTTGTCTAACTGGATGACAGGCAGTTTATAATCCTGTACAGGCTTTAAGACATTATCAAAGAACAGCTTGTACAAACTCATAATTGCAGGGGCATTGTTATAATAAGAGAGAAATCCCATCATCCAGTCCATCACATCGCTGGAAGAAAATACAATGTTTAGCGGGAACATCTTATTCTCAAACTCCTTATCGCTTGTTGACAGATCCAATATCACATTTCTTCCGATATCAGAAGTAATCAGCTTGCTTTCCGATACAGAAATAATTGCATCTAAACGATCGACCTCTGGATTAAGGCATCCTTCCATATCAAGATAGTAGTATCTACGAATCGTAGCATCTCGTTTTGTCGGGAGACGAGTTATTGCTGCATTGGGGCTCTTAAAAACTTGGTAAAGTGTAGTAAGTCTTTGTTGTCCATCTAGAACGAGCCATTCAGGAACAATGTCAGAGTCAAGAACAATGCTCTCAAATGGACGACTCTTAAAACGGATATTATCGCCTCCATTAGCTAAAAACATCGCAGCTCCCATTGGATATCCAGATGTAATACTTTCTATCAACTTGCGAATCTGCATATCATCCCAAACCCAACTTCTCTGAAAGTCTGGGAGCTGTACTTTACCGTTTTCTACATTTTTAAGCAACTCATCTAATTGCTTGTCATTTGACTGTACTGCCATATATTATTCTTTTTTGTTCTTAATCTTTTGTCAACATCCTCCTGTGCAGGCATGCCGACCTTCATGAAACCTGTACCAGCACATCGTTGGCAATGTTCCAGATGAAAGAGAAGAGAGCGTTATATTGTTTGTTGTCCATTATACATTCTTCAGTCGATAATTAAATCCTTCTTTTCACACTGCAATAATTCCGCAATCCGATCTAATGTCGGAAGTGTCGGCTGGGTCACGTTGCTACACCACTTCGAGACAGTGGTATTTGATACTCCAAGTTGTTCAGAGAGCCATAGACCAGTTCGTTTTTTCTCAACTAGCACGAGCTTTAAACGGTTCAAATCTTTACCTTGCATATTCAACAGTTTTAATTCTGACGCTAAATATCGGCATTTTTTTTAAAAGCACAATGGATTGAAACAAAGATTTAAAGTTTTTTTTGAGAAATTGGGGGAAACGCCATACTTTCAAGGATCAAATCTACCGCAAAATCAAGTTAAAATGATGCTTGTAAGATTAACAATTCAAACAATACAGAGTTTTTACGCTAAAAACGCTGAGCTGTAGAAACAGACGATTTGCAACCACACTATATATTTCTATGCTGGTGTGCTGTCGGCTATATAATCGTTGTAAATATTTATAGAAAAAGCCTAAAAAACAAAACTATTATCTGATAGGATTGTATAAAAAACAGAACAGAAGATCTGTCCTGCCTGATTTGTAGTAATGAACTACTTATCAAGGTTAAATTTTCAATAAAAAAAAAGAAAAATGCTCAGATTTGACAAATTAAAAATCATAACAAAGATTAGTTACATTCGATCAATAAATAAGTGTGCTTTCGTTAAAAAAGAGATAAATGGCCGTATTGAATCATGGACATTCAAATGTGATTCGCCATACAGTGTATTAATAAAGAAAAACCGCAAAGACAATGAACTGGTCATTGAATTTACCGGCAAGATTCTTTTAGACAAGTATACCGATTTGATTGGATTAGACAATATTAGGCTTTGTTTGGAAGAAATCAACAAACGTCACATCTGTAAACTTGATATTAACGGAATCCTTAGCGATTCATCTGTTACAAAATGTGATGTCACAATGGATGTCCATTGCACTGATTTAGGACGACTTGCTATGCAAATTAAAGAGAATATTTGCAATCACAAGAAATACATGTGTAAACTAATTGGAGAGAATATTGAGATAACAAACTGTGTTAAAACTAGACACTTGAAAACGAGATGCATTGTATACGACAAATATAGCGAAATAAACAAGCCTGAAAACAGAGAATTCTTGGGGGTTATTACCAATAGAAATGAGATGCTGAACTATTTTAAAGGTAGAATTCGTTTTGAATTGAATTTGAATTCAATGCAGTTAATCCGACAATACCTGGGTATTGCTGATACCAATTTATCTTCAGTCCTGAACTGTGCCAAAAATCCTATCATAGATTTTTTTTCTAAAATTCTAATTAATGAAACTGAGAGACCTTCATGTATTAAAACATTACGTGATTTTGAGCGTTCACTATTAATTAAATACTGCAAAAATGACATGAGTAGAGTAGAAGCAATTATTCGAAGCTACACCTCTCCTAGTACATCTATTAAGCAGAGTATTTCTCCTTATCAAAGATTATTAAGGATGACAAATTCAGGCACAGATGGAGTTCTTGATGAACTAAAGTATATGTTAACTGAATCACCCTAGAAATTGGTTTCTTGTTTCTTACGGCAAAATTAGAAAAGAAATAAATGTAAACTATTTGAGGTGACATTTGTACGAATATCTGCAAAAAATGATATGAATAGAACCTTGAATAGTTCTATAAATCTCTTTCTTTTATCTTGATCGCATTCTCAATTCATAACATAGATTAGACTTCTCATACATAAGAATCTCTACTTTTGTATTATATCAATTCAGAATTGTATCTTTGCACAAAAAAACAAATACATAGAACATGGAAACTTACAAGAAGGGCGATTATATCGCTATCATTACGAATGAACCAATGGTACATTTCATCGAAATGTTTGGTGACGGACTCGATACTGATGATGTTGAGGAGCAAGAGTATATCGCAAGAATCAAAAACGTTATAGATGCAGGCAACTACTTCGTCTATATCCCAAGTGCTGGTTATCGCTGCATTATCAACTCATCTGAGATTCTTAGGAAGGTATCTGAAGAAGAACTTACCGATGATGACAAAGATGATGAAATAGATAATTTCTTTAGCATCACTCCTCGCTTTGTGTACATCAACGAGGACAAAGACATTCCTGGTGAAAACAATAAGGAGAAGTGCGAATCTCTGGCTAGGAAGGCTATGTCAGAGCTCTTCCCGGGAGATATCGTCGTAAGCTTCAAATTCGACGAGTCTGATTATATTAAGGAAGACTTGTTGTCAAAAATAGACTTTTTGATAGAACGCGAAAACTTTGAGAACAAGCAATTCCTTGAGTCTATCCAGAAGAAAAGAAACCATTTTAAGAAGATGCTTCAGCATCTACGTTTTAAAGAATACTACGAAGTTCAAATCGGTATTCAAGATGAACTCAACAAGAACGCGACAAACTTCCACTTAGTTGCTGTTGATACAAACTTCGAAGAAGTTGTTATCGCAAAAGGTATGGAAGGACGAACTAGATTCTACCGCAGTTTAGGGCCGGAGTATGATTCAATAAACAACTACTATCGAGACCTTTCAATGGAGATATTAACGAAAGAAGTAATCATCAAGTTATGAAGATTCAGTATGCTTCTGACCTGCATCTCGAGTTTGCCGATAACTGGAGATTCTTACGCAACAACCCTCTACAGGTTTGCGGAGACTTCCTAATTCTTGCTGGTGACATAGGGTATCTGGGAGATCAGAACTACCAGAACCATCCTTTCTGGGATTGGGCTTCAGATAATTATCAGCAAGTCATAATAGTTCATGGCAATCATGAGTTCTACAAGTTCTACGACTTGTCAACGATGAGAGATGGAACCGTAGGTGAGATTCGCAAGAACGTCCACTATTATTATAATAAGGTGGTAAGAATTGATAATGTCGACTTTATTCTTTCTACGCTATGGTCTAAAATAGAAGAGACGGATGCTCCATATACTGAGCAATGCGTCACTGACTTCCGTCGTATCATGCACGGAGATAACATCTTGACCCATCGCGAATTTAACCAGGAGCACAACAGGTGTTTCCAGTTCATAAAGAAAGCTGTGAAAGAAAGTACAGCGGAATATAAAGTTGTAGTTACGCATCATGTGCCTTCATTCCAACTATGCTCGCCGGAATTTGAAGGCAGTAGTCTGAATGGAGCATTCACGGTTGAATTAGAAGATTATATCAAAGAGAGCGGCATCAACTACTGGATTTACGGTCACTCTCATCGGAATATAGAAAAGACTATTGGTAAGACACATTGTGTTTCCAACCAACTTGGATACGTCTTTGCAAACGAACATTTAACTTTCAAACAAGAATCAACAATCGTTATATAATAAAAATAAAAGACTATGGGCAATTTATCTTTAGACGCAGCAAAGCTAATGAGCTATAACCCTCAAGAAGTAAAGTTCACTGAGAATGGCAAGATAGGGTGGCGAACGAAGGAAGGAGAAATTCTGATTCCTGCAGAGTATGACCAAATCGAGAAATGCGCAGAATCGCTATATCTGCGTAGTGGAGACCACTATGAGATCTATTATCTTGAATATGGAGCTGAAAGTTATCACCACGACTACCACGAAGGTTCATTTTTCGTTGAGAATGGAAAGTTCGGATGGCGGAAGGAAGACAAGGTCGTCATTACACCAAAGTACGACTATCTTTCCCAATGGGGTGACATCTTTTGCGTGAGACAGAATGGTAGATGTTTTTATCTCAATGATAAAGAAGAGGAAGTACTTACACAAGTACGTCACTTTGATGGTGAAACGGGTGAAGATTTCCCTTTTACATCCAGGTCAAATGACAAAAGCATACTGACTACTTACGAATACGTAGGCCATGACGTGAAGGAAGATCCGAATGTCGTTAAAATAGGAACATGGGTTAGGATTAACCGTATGTCCCATGCAGAGATAATGAATTTACTGGTTAATCCTAAAGATGAACTCCCCATATCAGAGGCTGAACTGGAGAACTATAACTCAAAGTTCTCATACGAATATAGTGCATATTTTGCGAACTCGACATCTCAGAAAGGCATAGAGGAATGCCTGAAGAAAATTGGATGCATTGGAGCCTACTACTCGACATGGTATTACATTGTAAAAGTCTGGAAAGCTGTGGGTGAAGAACCGACAGCAGACGAGCTTTGTCAACTTCGGTATTTCATCGAAAGTAAAGATAATATAGGCAATATCCTTTTTGCCTTTGGGCATGATGCTGAACTCGAAGTTGGAGAGACAAGGATGCTAATTATAACTCATTACAATGAAGAATGCTTCCCACCTAGTTTTGAATTTGAATGGGATGAATACCTCAGAGAGAAAACTCTTTCAGAAATAGAGGAACAACTAGTTGTTCTGCGGAAGACTGTAGAGGAAGAAATCTTTCCTGAATATCAAGAAGAGGTATGGAAAAACCAATTCAGCAGACAGATCGTAAACATGATATACAATGAAGGTCGGAGTTGGGCAGAAACTGCAAAAGTTCTCGATTTCCTGAAACAATATAGCGACGACTATACTGACGGCATTTACTATACAATAGAGAATCTCTTCAGTCACTTTGAAGTGAACGAAAAAGAAGAAGACGAGTTCTTTATTAATAAACTCCAATGGCTGATAGATAATGGAGCAAATGTAAATTATCACCGTCGTAACAACACAGCTATCGACCTTATCCTGGACTATACTTCCGACAAAGATAGTATGAAATATAATCAAGAAACTGTGGTCCGTTGTCAGAACTTACTCCTTCAAAATGGAGCTATGAGCATGAAAGAACTGATGGCTGAGGAAGCAAAGAATAACGACTATCGTGTTGAATTACGAAGGATGAAACAATAACTTTTTAAGTTTTTTCTTATGGTTTTACGTAAAATCCAAAAATAAATGCTAACTTTGCAGCCGATTAATATTGTCGAACCCTTTAATAAACAGAGAAAGGGTCACGCGAATGAGTATAAACTAAGTACAAATCCCCACAGCGCATTGGTGACTGCAACCGGTTGGTTGCGGCATAATATAGTTATTACTATGCCATGCACTAATCATTATCACATTTTTAACATCGCAAGCAACAAAGCTTGTAAGTAATATACACTCATTATGGGCAATATTAAACCAAAAGAATTAAGTAAATTAGGGTATACCGACAATGTCGCCAGGAGTCTGGTGATAGAGTTGGTTGCGAAACATTGCAAACACAATTCACAAGAAGAGATTATCAATCTCCTTCAAGGCATACGCCTTCATCCAGAACAATATAAGAAGGATTGTACATGGGGAAGACTTGCAGAAGTCCTTTCACCGACTAAGACAAATGTCGCCACATACGAAATCAACGATACTCCTATACCTTATTATATATATGGGGAAGATGGTATCGATGAACTTTCGAAGAAGCAGATGGAAGTGGCGATGAGACTACCGGTTACGTTCGCTGGTGCACTGATGCCAGATGGATGTGCCGGATATGGACTCCCGATAGGTGGAGTACTCGCAACTACTGATAACGTGATAATTCCATATGCAGTCGGTAAGGACATTGGCTGTCGGATGAGTCTCACTATCCTTGATGCCGACGCTGGCTATCTGGAGAAGTTCCACGATAGAGCTGTCGAAGCATTGGTAAATAATACTGCATTCGGACTTGATGGCGTACTTCCATTCAAGCAGTATCACTCATTGCTCGATAAGAGTGAGTTCAGAGAAATTCCTATTCTGAAAAAGTTCCGTGAGAAAGCTGTACGACAGTTAGGCTCAAGTGGGAAGGGGAACCATTTCGTTGATGTATGCGAAGTTCTATTACCAGAGACTAATGCACTTGGACTGCCGGAGGGAAAGTATATGGGTATCTTGAGCCATTCCGGCAGTCGTGGGCTAGGTGCGAACATTGCAGATTACTATACTGCAATAGCGAAAGAGACTTGCAGACTTCCTCGGCAAGCAGGGCCATTCGCATGGCTTAGTTTGGATAGCGAAGCCGGGCAGGAGTATTGGAAATGTATGGAGATAGCTGGTGAATACTCTGCTGTCAACCACGAATGCATCCACCAGAATGTGGCAAAAGCCCTAAGACTGAAACTGCTGGCCAATGTAAGCAATCATCACAACTATGCTTGGCATGACACACTTCCTGATGGAAGAAAGGTCATCATACATCGTAAAGGTGCGACACCGGCACATCTGGGTGAACTTGGCATTATTCCAGGATCGATGGCAACGCTGGGCTATATTGTATCCGGCAAAGGTAACGCCGAGTCATTGTATTCAGCTTCTCATGGAGCAGGGAGAACCATGTCACGTCTTGATGCAAAGAACAGCATCAGTCGGTATGCGTTGAAGAAGTTCCTTGCAGAAAACAATGTGACATTGATAGGCGGTACCACTGAGGAAGCACCTCAATCCTACAAGGATATTAACAAAGTCATCAAGTCGCAAAAAGAGTTAATAAACATTGAGGGAATGATTATTCCCCGAATTGTAAGAATGAGTGAAGATTAGTATGGACAAGTATTATATTCAAATAACATCTGGTCGAGGACCAGTAGAGTGCTGCCGAGTTGTAGTACTTATTATGAACAAGATTATGGAACAGGCAAAAGGACTGGGCTATAAAGTAGAATTAGTAGAACATGAAGACGGACTTAATGATGGATGCATGTTCTCGGCAACTCTATCAATAGAAGGTGAAGACATCAAGTCATTGAAAGATGAATGGGAGGGCTCTGTGCTTTGGGTGGCACAGAAGAACCCCTTCCGTCCCTGGCATCGTCGCAAAAACTGGTTTGTAGGAGTTCACTTCTTCAGTCCTCTTCTGCCGGAAAGCATTAATGAGCGAGACATCACATACGAGACTCTTCGTGCTTCTGGCCCTGGAGGTCAGAACGTTAATAAGGTCGAGACTGCTGTTAGAGCAACTCATATACCTTCTGGTTTAACTGTACTTGCTTCAGACATGCGCTCACAAACTCAGAACAAAAAACTTGCTTGCGAACGTCTCATCATGAAGTTGTCTGCCATTGAGGAAGATAAACAGATGCAGCAAACACATGATGTTTGGATGAACCACAATACGCTCGAACGCGGCAATCCTATCAAGAAGTTTAAAGGAGATTTATAAGTAAAAGCGGAGAAGGGTGACTCTTCTCCGCTTTTTTATTTGTCAGCATCATACCATGAACCGAACCATGCTTCATCTTCATTTTTAGTGGGTTTTCCATCCCATTTGACGAAGTACCATTCATCTCCAATTTTACCTTTTGCATATTGCTCACTCCTAATATCAATATCATCAAAGATTGCTCCAGTGTTCACATCAAAATGAACCATTCCCCACTTTTTTCCTTGATTGTACGGAATGATTCCGTCTGTATCCATTTGCTCATAGAATTCGTCCATCTCACATGGCACCACAATTTCACCATCGCAATCATCAAGAAGTCCTTTCTTGCCGTTGCGTTCCACTACAAAGAGGTTAGAAGATCCATAGAAATACCTGAATATCTTATCGTATGCGAAATCTGTCAGAAGTGTACCCTTTCCATCAATCTTACACAGAGCACATCTACCATCTACGATTACAGGAACTGACTGTAACATTTGAACTTCCGGTTTAATCTGAAGAATATAATCATAACGTTCCGGGATACTGTCAAAGATAGCAGGAATAAGCAATTCACCTGTAACACGACGTAGTCCTTGCTTTCCGTTCTCTTCAAAGACTACATCGCGCATATCAAGAGCCATCTCTTCAAACTGGTCGTGTTGACGGATGATTTCGTCTCCTTCTTCATGCGTAAAGCGACGTCCGCCATAACAAAGACTTAGCAAATATTCTTTCTGTTTATTCGCAATCTCTACAAAAGCTTTTGCTTGTTCTATTGTTGGGGGCTTTCGCATCACTATAGGATCATCAGCAAAAGGCTGATAAATCTCATCTCTCGTCATGGCAAGTTCATGAACTTCCCATGCAGTTCTTTTTATGTTGTCTGAATACTTCATACTCATCTTACTTCCTTTTTACAAATACCAGAAACTCACCTATTTGCTGAGAGCCTTCGCCGAAACGATTCGAGTCAAACAGCTTATAACCTTTACTCAAATAATCCTTGATAGTAACATTGGAAGAATAATCTACTACGCCCAACTCGGCAACAACAATTGCAGAACTATCAATCTCTCGATAGCCTTGTTCCTGCATCATTCGCAGAATTTCGATTTCATTTTTGTCCATACTTCTTATTTCTAAAAATCAATCAAACCCATATTTGAAAGTGAATTCTTGAATGCTCTTTTATATCTTTCCTTGTAGCTCTCAATCTCTACATTATCAACACAAAGGATCAGACGAACATTGTATTCATGTAGTTCTTTGTTCTTATCTTTACCAATAAGTGTCCAGTGCTCTTCATCATAGCGAAGTCTGACAGGAACCGTTCGAACACACGATGTACGGAGATGACCATCTTCAAAAGAATAATAAACGAACTCTATATCCTTACTCTCTTGCAAAGCGAGAAAGATCTTTCGTTCAATTTCATTCTTGAACTTCGCTCCCCACGGTGGACATTGTACTTTATCAGCCATCTCTGGTGTCGGAGAAAGGAAGAAAGCCAAACCACGCTCCTCCATCAGTAATCTCATCCGTCTTTCGAACTCGCAGATGTATTCTACATATTCGCCAACATTAACTAAGTAAACTTCTTCAGAAACCCTAGCTTGTTCTCTTAATGACACACCAGGGTATTCATTAACCAGTGGTGCATCATTACTAAGATAATTACACAATCTACGAAAAAGCTCAGGACTTTCCGTATATGTCTTTCCTGTTTCTTTCTCAACCCAGTAGCATGCAGCCAAATGGCTATTCAATGTAGGAAGAAGATAGCGGGGCGAATGTAAATTCTGAGTTCTGTCATTTCTCACCATACGCCCCTCTTCGACTCTTCTCCTTAGCCCATGATACATAGCCTTCCAACGGTCCGGATACCAAATGATTCTGTTTCCCGCAGCATAATCAATAACGACATCGATATCATCAGCCCTCCTGCCACATTCACCGGCATAGAAGTCTTTCAACAAGTGCTTAGCCTGCAGCGACAGACTCAAAAACAAGTCTTTCATCAAGTCTAGATCGTCTTCTGATAAGCCTCCATGTGCATATTCTTTTGCACACAATCTATCATACAACCACAAAGTGGCATCATATATCTTTAATGCAATCGTATCCATCAGTCTATAGGGTATTTGTAATTAGGATCTTGGGTCGCAAACTGTTGGTACGTTATTTTAACCTCGTTCCAAAAGTCATTCAATTGAAGGACGTCCTGAATAGGATATCCGAAGTCACGACAGAAAATTGCTGTAGTATGACAAATGTAAAATTCATAACAACCGGGGACATCATGCTCCCATGAAAGGTCATCGTCTAAGTCATCTGTTTGCAGGATGCTCTCTCTGCTAGCATTGATTCTGCAAGACATTTCAAGATAGTGTAACGGATCATCGCCAGTAAGCCAATTGTTCAGCACAATCATTAACCGGTAGTCACTTCCATAAACATCTGCGTCAGGGTATGAAAGCAAAGACTCTTCACCGTTGTAGCAGAATCTTAAAGTGCCTTCGACATTAAAATCGTCATCAAAATCATCTCTTTCCTTTGAAACTATACTTTCGCAAACATCAGCCATCTTCACACGAAGTCGCTTAGTCAGGTCAAATAATCGACTATTTACGATTTCCATTCGAGCTACCTCTTCGTCTGTTTCTAAATACATCCAATTCATTAAAGTCCTTCTACTATCAAGAAGAAAAACCAAATCTTCCTTTCGCTCTCTAAAGACTTCACAATTCAAAAAATCAGGGTCATTCCCCACGATGTCACGAACTTCCTGTTCAATGCGCAGAACTTCGGTCTTTTTCAATTCAAAAGACTTTCCATAGAAGTTTTTATATAACCTATCGAATTCTGCCAGCTTACGATCTAACTTATCTCTTTTCATTTCTCTTTTTTGATGCGAAGATACAAAGAAGTTATATTAGTTCAAAATCTACAAGCAGCATTGTTACGGATATGCTGTTACTTGTGATGAATCAAGAACTATATCATATGCATTTACTTAAATAATTATAATATTATTAGGTTATTTTCACTTTCCTTTGGTCTTTTGCCAAAAAATGCCTAAATTTGTTGGTGCAAATTTGCGTTTTCGAATGCATTGATGCATAACCTATCGTCATAGGACTTTCTTTGTGGAGATTGTATCGGCGAGAGGAACTTATGGAAAAAAGCGTTATTGAGCGCTAGGTTTTGACGCTTGAAACTTAGGACACTTCAATCTTGTCTGAAGCCGGCACCGATGATGCTCACGTTATTATGTAACATCAAGACTATACCATATCATTAAGGTGTAGTTATTGATGCTATTATACATTGGCGTGAGGTCTTCGTTGCTCGTTCGACAAGATGGGCAGTCCTAAGAATGAGGTTCCTAGTAATCTCAAGCCTCAAGCGTGAACCTGCAACAGTATGGCTTCACGCTTTTTTATGCTCTGAAGTATGAATTTCAGTTTATTTCCAAAGAGTAGTTTTTCAAGTTAAATGCCAGACAGGAGCCTACGGCGTATAACTAAAAGCTGCGTATTATGAAGGAAGAGGACTGGGAAGATATTTGCGGAGACATAGAAGATGCTGCGAGGGTAACTCTTGACAAGGATATCGAGATGGATAGAATCGTTAACCCATGGAAATCCTGCAATAATACTGTTTCCTATTCAAATAGGGAAGCCATTATTAAATTAGAAGGGTCATCGAATGTTGCAAATAATCTATTCCTATATAATTCAAAAGCAATCATTATTGATGGGCCGAACAATACCAAATTAATAGATCTCCCTGATATTGGTATCATAGTAGATTTGTTTAATTACACTAAAGACATTTTTATTGGAAAAACAGAATATAACTCAACAGATTCCATAATTAAAGAGATACTGATTGCAATTGGAAGGAAAGACTATGTTTTCAATTCCGCAAGTGAAGCTCAATCAGTAATCAAAGTCCTTCAAAATAATAGTTATCTTTATAACAATATAATTGAAAAAGGTGATATTATTGCTCAAGGGTCACATATTTTGAAAGAGGAATTCTGGAAAGTGTTAATGAATAAATTGTTCTATGGTGAACATAACTGGACGTGCAACAAAAGTTATCTTTATTCCATAGAGAAATTAAAAAACAGCTTATTGCCATATGATGTAATCTGCTATGAATGCCTGCCTTATATTATGGAAGAAGGCGAATATTGTATTGAAACACAATATCCTTTAAATACTTCAAGAATCAATATAGATGAATTGTGCGATAATCGCCGCATTGCTATTTTGGCGTGTTCAAGTGCGAGCAATCCAGAGGCAGAAGGATGGCAGGGGGAAACTGCTTTGAAATTCATGGGAATGTATTATCTCGATAAAGCAAAAAGCAAAGAAGAAAACCATTTAGCTTTCAAACTTGCTAGTAACGAATTGCTTCTTTATTAGAAATGATAAGTTTATACCACCGATGATTTCATTCATACAATATCAATTTTTTAAGCAGATAAAAAGCTTTTAAATATGTAACTTTGCAAAAAAGAGAATGCCGAAACGCTAGAAAGGAAGTAGGCGACACCATAAAATAAACAATTATGGCAAGAGAAATTAGAAACATCAAGTATACCTATTATGACCGTCGTGATGGAAGTGGTCCATACCAAGGCACCCATTCTGGATACACACCTTCTCAGACAAGTTTTACATCAATAGAAGATTTGCTTCAAAAGACAAATCCGGATTATTGCAATTTTCACGTCATTAGTTACGATGAGGTTTAATCTGTTAGTTTAAGTAATTATGAAAGAAACTAATTTCGAAGAGTGGTTGAAATGGGCAAATTCTACCAATGAATTAGGGATTGCCAATGTAGAGCCAGTAATAAGCAATATACTGGTCTTCTCAGATGATTTCAAGAATTTGTTTATGGGTAATAGTTGGAACGGAAGCAATTGGGCAAATATCTCCAACAGCTATCGTAACATGCTGATATTCTTGCTAAATAAGAATCCTTTAAAATACACTTACGCAGCCACTCTTGGGCGCTCAATTCTAAATAAAGAGTATCCTGGCATTTACGAGGATTACTTACGTGAAGCCCTTGAAAAGGTACCAAATGAGCTTTGGTTAGAGTTCTGTTCAACATATCTACCAGAAAAGAAAGAAGAAAGTTCTTCTTTCGCGAATGGTAATAGCTTAGAAAAGTTGCAATGCGTTCGTGATGCTTTTGCACGTATCATAAATCTCAATACAGGATCCGCTGAACTGGCAAAGACTTTTAGAGAATATTATGAGAGGAACTACCCAATTTAGTTGTCAAGCGATTTCCGTGCGGAGTTAGGATATGAATAATGATCATGAAAGCTTATTGATTATAAAAACAGTATTACAAGGAGATAAACTTATTATTTGCAATTGGTAAGAAAAGAGGTTGCCGAAACGCTTGAAAAGGAGTAGGCATAATAATAAAAAACAATTTGAACATGAGTGATAATCGTATAATAAATGCAGATGATTTAGTGCTACCCGATGACATCATAGTATATATTAATGATGAAATCAAGAAGTATTGGACTGGTGTATCTGCAAGTTGGGTATTTTCACCATCAACCAACAGAAGTTTTAATCGTAAAAATTTTGATAGGCTGAAAGAGGCAGAACCAATCATTAAGAGAGAATTTGGTGAAAGAGGGTGGAATGTTGAAATGGAGTTCAGTTCTATAACAAATAAAGTCAACTTTAAGGTTACGAAAAAAGCAAAAGAGGAAAACAATACTAGGCGTTGGAGAATATAAGATATAAAACAATGTTATCTGAGTCTTATTAAAGGACCATCAAGCATTTTTCGCTCTGAATTTGATTATTAATTTTAAATGTTGAATGAAAACCATTCTTACTTTTTTCGCATTTGTTCTGCCAGTTCTTTGCTATGCAACAGAGCCAGCTAAAGTGAACTTCAAATGTAACATTCATACCATCAACAAGGAAGAAGGACAGCCAAAAGATCCTATAGATGATGAGTACGGCGGATATGTTATCATCTATAAGTCCCGTCATCCGGACGAGCAGGTGGGGCGTATGGGGCTGTTGATTATTCGGGATTGTCACAGTCTCGATGATGAAAACCCTAACTACTGGGCTTACGACCTAGAGTGCCCGAAATGCAAATCCAAGGGTATCCAGAATGAGATCATAATGAAGACGATAATTCTCGCAGAGTGCCCGAGATGCCGAGCCGAATGGCAAAACATTCACATGGGGTCTGCTGGCCAGACGAATGGTATTGGAAAGTATTGGCTTATTGCTTATAAAACAGTATTACAAGGAGATATTCTTACTATATGTAATTGGTAAGAAAAAGAGGTTGCCGAAACGCATAAAAGAGATTAGTAAAATAAAAAAAAAGATAATATGAGTACTTATTTTGAACCCGAGTTAGGGAATGTGACTGATCTTAAAAACAAAATGCAAGAATTGGGTTTTGAATATGTTAATCCAGTTTCTGTATATGTAGATACCGAGCGGGATTGGCTCGATTGGAGTGTTCTTGATTTTTATATTTTTGCTAAAAGTATAGGTAACATAGCAGTATTTAGAGTGGCTAATTTAATTTTCTACACAGATTTTGAAAGGATATCACCCACAACACTTTGCATGAGACTTGATGGCAAACAAATCTACAAAGAAGTAAATGCTGTTTTTAATAATCGTAAGGGAAAGCGTTGTTACTTCTATTTGTCATACTAAAAGATTTTTAGACGTTTGTGATGAAATAACGATTAAAATATTCTGCCGAAGACGGATACCATATTTCCAAAATACATCTAATTTATCCTGTGAAGTCCTAAGCAATTTGTAAGTTCCATTTAGAATACATACTTTTGTAAAAACTATTATATGAATAAAGAACAGTTACACTTAGTAGACGCCAAAAAGGAGTATTTCATATCACTTCCAGATGTACTCTTTTGTACAAGTTCAGGAAACTACAGTGATATATACATGGTTCAGCATACTGTGTACAAAACCATCCGTATTCAACTTGGTCAACTATGGAACAAGGTTGAAAAGGAAGGGAAGATGGTTGAGCACAATCTTGAACGTATTGGCCGGTCGTACATTATTAATATGAAGTACATCCAGTATGTTAATCCTAAAAATGGGGAACTAATACTTCATACTGACAAAGATGTTAAACTGAAGATCCCGAAAGCTGCCGCTAAGGAACTTGTAAAAATAGTCGGCAGAATGCAAGAAAAGCAAGTCGTTACTGTTTATGCTGACAAACGCAAACTAAAAGTTGATAGACATCAACTTAACGAAGACATGGCTTTTGAGAAGGGACGAATGTATGTTGACTTAGGATTACCAAGCGGCACCAAGTGGGCAACAATGAATGTTGGCGAAGGTGGATTATTCCTTGAGCCCTATTATGCATGGGGAGCCTTGTCTGAGTACAATTCATACAGTAAAATACGTTATGAGCATAGAACTGGTAAAGAGAACTTAACCGATGGTACAAGTCTGAACATTAGTTATGATATAGCCCGACAGCAATGGGGCGGCAGATGGCGTTTGCCTACTTTAGACAACTTCAGGGAACTCGTTAATGAATGTAATATGACATGGTGTTCCATTGGAAGCCCCAGACGAGCTATACTTGTAACAGGGCCAAATGGAAACAAGATTGTACTACCAGTTGTCGGATACTACAAAGATGACGAAATCCGAGATGACCGTTTTCTGGCACATTATTGGACTTCTACGCTTTACAAAGACAATCCTGAGCGCGCATGGGCGATCTTCTTTGGCGAAGAAGACGATGAGAAAGTTAGTGTCTTCAACCGGATTGACCCCCGTGATAGATTCCAGGGACTTAGCATACGTCCAGTGTTCTCGCCAGAAGATAATGTGGTCGAGGAGAAACCGGCAGAAAAGAAGAAGGTCGTCATATTCCATGAATACTTCGAAGACTATTCTTATGACCATTCTGATGAGTATCCTCAGTCTGCAATGCGCACATGCTTGAAAGCAAGCGAGTGGCTTGTCATGGAGAAGACACTTCCAATGGACCCGGATGCTGCAATGGAAGAAGTTAAACAGTTCTGCGGTGCAATGCAACCGGATATCGTCATCGGTATTACCACCGCTTGTTCTTTCTTCAACCAGTTAACAGACTATGTACGAGTGATGATAGATCCTGTTTGCACCGCATCAAAGAAACTTCAGGAACATATAGAATATGGACTGAAGCCTGATGATTCAGAAGAAAGGACTAAGCGCGAAGAGCTTATCAACATGTTCAAAGAGTTTGAGAAGCAGAATACTTTTCTTTCTTCAGAAAAGCCATGTTGGATTGCTGTCCACAATAAGCCAGAACATGAAATTGAAGGATGCCGGTATGTGAAGTTACCACACTTCAACGTTTTGGCAAGATGGCGTAGAGTGTTCTTGTATCCCCTCTTATTGAAAGTCCGCAAAAACGAACCAGAAGCGAAGAAAGACACTTTGACTTTAGCAGAAGACCTTAAGGCTGCAATGTCGAGAATGAACAATGCTGCAGGGAAAACAAATTTAGAAGTAGATGATGATTTTTAGTCTTATAATAAAAGTATCATTATTACTTTATACCAAAACGGGCGGGGGTTCAAACCTCGCCTTATTTTTTTCTTGGATTGTACATATTATTGTACTAAATTTGCAGTACAGAAAAAGCTGAACCGCTGACATGAAGGGTGTAAGCAAAACTATAAGATTTAAGATTATGATATCATTAGCTTTTTGGTTTTTAGTAGGTTGCGGAATCGCCTATTTCTTATTTTACTTATTAGGCACCATCCTCGAAATTATCACCTTACTAGGTGACTGTTGCTTTGGTGATAATGGTGGTATCTTCATCTGGATTGCCATCATCGCTGGTGTTCTTGTATTGCTGTTCTTATGAATATGAGAGGAAGGCGCAGCAGGCTGATCGATAAAAGGAACAAGCGAATCTATCAGCTTTATCGTAGGTACAGCGCGATAGACAAAGAACTATGGAAGAAATACCACGTTCATTTAATTGGGCTTTTACCGTTTAATAACTCTGTAGACGAAATAGAGGACTTCCTGAAACTGAGAGATGAAGGAGAAAAATTATTCGATACAATATATCATAAAGAGTATAAGAGATGTGTAAAGTATGTAAAAGGCGGGGGGACCTACTTCTACACCCCTATGATGAAGAAAGAGAGAAGAAAGGCGTTGAGGAAGTTCCGGCTGAATCCTCTAGGATACTACCAGAAAATCTACGAGGAAGAAGCTGCATTTTTAGTGCCAAGGAAAGATGGTATGACAACATTGTTTTGAATATTCCTCATGCTAGCATAGATGGGCTAGGGACTACAATATGGGACAACAAAGAGGCAATATTGTCTGAAGTTAGACGGTGGACGGACTGGTTCACCGACTACATCTTCATTCCTGAAACAAGAGAAAGAATAAAGGTTATCACAGCAGACTACTCTCGTTTTGTCGTTGATATAAAAAGGTTGCCTGATGACCCTTCGGAGAAAGATGGGCAAGGAGTCATATATACTGAGTTCAATAATATTCATCGATATATTAATGAAAAAGAGCGACTGGATATGGTAAGCTACTACTATAGTTATATCAACAGATTGAAAGAAATGCTAAATGAGCATTCACTTTTAATAGACTGTCATTCGTTCCCCTCAAATATAAGTGATGTTGACATATGCATTGGCTGCAATGAGGATTGGAGCAAACCCACAGAATTCATTATAGAACTTGTCAGTAAGTTCTTCAACAGCCATGGGTATAAAGTGGGGATTAACTCTCCCTATGGTAGTTCTATTAGTCCTACGACAGGCTATGTGTACAGTTCACTAATGATTGATGTAAACAAGAGAACTTATCTTGATGAGCAAACGCTTATGCTCAACAATAATGCGCAAGAGTTAAGAAAACAACTATCTGTTCTATATAGTATCCTTTTAAGATATAATGAAGTAGTATATTAATGAAATAGCTGAATAATAATATAATTTGGGACATTAATAAATGCACATTTTTCATTATAAAAAGCAATGAGAATTACAATAGTCTTTCTATCTTACTGTATGTTTTGTTAAAGATCGAGCTTTATATTGCGCTTCAGTAATTTCAGTGTTTATTTCAGTTATTATATTGACTAAAAAAATAAAGACCAAATAATTAAAATAATGAGTGTGACTATGACTATAATCAAATCTGTTTAAAATGATTTATGCATATGAAAATAAAAAATGTCAAATTCACCTTTATTGATAGCAAGTATGAATCTGGACCTTATCTAGAGTTTTTGGATTTCCTGGAAGTGCCATCAGTAGACTATGATGACATTGTACAAGAGATTCAGAAAAGTCATCCAGAGTACAACACCATTAAAATAATGAGTTTTGTTAAGTCGTAATACGAATAATAATAAACAAAAGAAGAAGTATATGATTATTGGAACATTTAATTTGGACGGGACTTCGCCTGAACCCGTAGACATAAGCACGAAGGGAAGATTCTTCGAAGTCGAAGCTTGCATTGTCAGGCACCCTCGCCGTTACCCAACTTATAAAGTTGACTATTGCAGTCTTGCTTTTTGCGAGACGTTCGAAGCAGCGGAGATAGTTATGAATGACATAATAGCTTCGGGACAAATAGACATAAAAGACCTCTATTGCCTTTATATCTATGAGCGTGTCTTTGATGTGGCTTATGACAGAAATGAATATTCAAAATGCTGGTTGTACGATGCCAAAGGTGAAATGATAGACAAACGTCTTTTCCCCTCGTACTGGTCAGAAGATGGCTTTGTTGGAAGAAGCGAAGATGAGATCCGGTTCAAATGGGGAGACCTAGCAGAGTGGTATGATGGCGACCGAGCTCATCTGGTGTTTATCTTAGCACAACCAAGAGATAAGGAATGGTATGTCAAGAAAGCAGAAGAAGATGGCGAGCTGTATTGTGGTGACATAAGTGACGATTCTTATGTTACCATTGATGGTCCTACTTACTTTCCATATCATAGTCACGTTGATGCCCTACATCTTTTCAAGCCACACTACCCTATCCCAAAGAACATCAAGAAGAAATATGAAAAGATTTGGGAAGGCTACCTAAAAGACAGAGACGACTACAATAGAGAGAATCATTGCAACTCTCCGTTTTAACTTCTCTAGTCCCAAATATGAGAGCATTCGAGTATGCTCTCATATTTTTTCTGTATAAAGAGCTATCATTCGTTTTACCTGCTGTCCACTCCAAAAGTTCCCCTTGCTGGTGAAGAAACCATTTTTGTTTAGGAGTCTAGCTTTATCCTCATAATTACCATTCATTACACTTACCAGTGCATATGCTCTTTTGTTTGCATTATTGTTAATTGCCGTTTCTCTTAACTTCCTATATGCTTTCTTTCTCATATCATCAGTAAAGGCCGCATTAGGAGCGCCCAACTTCACGCCGTTTGCTTTAAGTACTGCTAAAGCACTCTTTGTGCGCATAGAGATATACTCACGTTCCTGTTGAGCCATTCCAAAATAAATGCTCTGTTCCAGTGTCCCCATATCTGGATGATCACAAAAAATGATGTGATACTTCTCGCATAATTGTAACCCAAAGTAGGCCACACGAGTTAGACGGTCTATCTTGGCAACAATAAGATAGGCATTGTTCTTTGCGGATTCTGCCAAAGCCATTGCAAGTTGAGGTCGATCGTTCTTCTTTCCGGATTCATGCTCTTCATATTCGGAAACTATTTCCGCACAATTGAACTCGCAATATCTCCGCACAATTTCTTTCTGGGCAGAGATACCTAAGTTCTGATCGTTGGTCGATACCCTGTAGTATGCTATAACTTTTTTCATATTAGGTGAATTTAACACCACAAAGATACAAAACAAAGTTGATTCACTTACTACAAACGGACGTTTGAAGTATGCCAATTATGGTTTTTCAGGAACAATTAGCTATCTATAGGTTCATGTTCAAGTCTTTGTCTTATTAAAACCTGAAATGTGTAATTAGAATCCTTTTTCATCTAGGGCGTTTTATATTGCCCTCGAATATTGTACAACAGAAAAAGGATTTAGTTCTTCAGAAATAATACTGGGACTAAAAACAGAAAGAGATAGCTCTGTATAAAGTCCTCCAATTCTATATTATATATACACAAAAAATAATTCTCTACATTTTTCTTGGCCAATCGAATATGAATAAGTACCACGAAAAGTTCCTGGAAGTTTAATATACTTTTCCAGGAACTCTTTTAAAAGAATTAAGGCTACGTAATATTATCTATCTATGGGGATTCTTTGGATTCTTTCTTGTGTATTTTTGATTTGTCAGGCCGTATGATCTCATAATTATCCGAGCTTTTCTTTCTCCACAAGGACACCACTTCATGATTTTTTGCTTAATCATTGTTTGAGTATCATCAGGTTCAATGAAGGCTAATATCTGTTCTAAGGTAAGAGTTTTCGTTATTTCTTTTCTTTTGATTTGAGTAATCTTAAATCCAAGTCTGCTAGCAATTTGATTGAATATGTCCAACTCCGAATTCAATATCTTATCTGCACAAATTGCGATATGTCCTAGATTTACTAAATAACCGTTTTTATTGTATAGAGTGAAATATGTAAACATTACTTTAACACAAACAAAGATAATATGTTCAGCAAATAATGTTTCTGGTTTATATTTGTTTAGTACCATCGCGACACTAACAGCAGCCAGCACCTGATATAATCTCTCATCATAATCTAATAACTTATGCTGCTTAAAAGATATGTGCTTGTCAAATACTTTTTTCAGAAAATCGATAATCTTAAATGACATAAATGACGAAGGAAGTAGTTGTGTTGACTTTTTTCCATATACAATTTCCAATGGATAGTCGTTTAACAAAGACTTTTCTACTTCGTTAAATTCTTTACTCATAACCCAGCAATGATAGAATTGGCTAGGACTCATGTTACTTTGATCGTTCATAGCTTCAATCATCTGAATTAAAAAATCACTATTTACCTTAGAAATTACTCCTAAGTTTCCAAATTTAATTCTTGATAATTTTTCTTTCAGTTTCATAATTCTTATTTCTTATATGTAATTCGTTATTTCTCATATATTATATCTGCTTAATTGCATTCTGTTCTCAAATTCTCCAAAAAACATGAGGTATGATTGGCATGTTGTGTAAGCGCCTCATAAAAGGCGCTTTTCACACATGCCTGTTTTTTACTTAGTAATAAAACTATTATATATAGTGAGTTGTTTGCCACATCTAATGCCACATCTAATGCCGCGTATTTTTACCACATTACTCGCCACATATCACATCGAAATAATGAGCATACATCATGCATTATCATCAAAAATGATGTATTTGTCAAATGACGAATCTGATTTATGACCAGATGCGCGTTTTATATACTGACTATTAACGCTTCTTTTGACAGCCAAGGTAATAAACGTACGTCTCGCGGTATGTGACGAAATAAGTTCCCATTTCTCATAAGACTTTGTTATAATCTTCCCATTGAACTTGTATTCGTACTTAATCTCGTCATTAAGACCGACTATTCGACACAGTTCGTGCAACCATCTATTATAGTTACAGATATCTCCATTATACGGGCTACTATAATCATACTTTTCAAGGATCGCCCTCGCATGAACAGGAAACTCGGGGAATATCTTGTTGAAGTCCAAAACAGCCTTGTTACCAGTTTTCTTTTGTATTATCCGGAAAATCTCCTTGGAAGCACCAAGGAAGTTCGTCTCGTCTATCCTGACAGTATCCGAGAAACGCTGACCCAGATAGCACGACAATATAAAATGGTCACGCACGATCTCAAGTGTCTTCCTGTGGTCTTCACGACAGTCAACGGTGTTCAGGTCGAACCAGCGTAAGCGGCTTATCTCGTCTTCTGTCAAAGTTACCTTCGGCTTACTGTCAACCGGCTTGAGCTCAACTTCGTTGAAGTCAACACTCAGCAAGGCCCCGTACATACTCGCCCACTTGATGACTGCACGGAGTTCCAGACAGATATTCGTGATAGTTCTCGAAGCAAGTTCGTTATTATACAGAAAGCTCTCAAACTGCGGCCAAAACATGTTTCCGATGACGACAGGCATCAGAGTAATCCTCCATTTCTCCTCAATCATCATAATGTATCCGATGAGGACCTGATAGCGACTCTTGATGCTTGGATACTTAATTGCTCTTGTCTTGACATACTCGACGATGCATTCGATGAGCGTCTTGCCTTTCAGGTTGATGGCCTTCTCAAAGTCCTCCGGATTTGCGAACTGAGTGAAATCGACATCTTTTTCTTGTGGGTTAATAACATACTCCCTTGAATAATTACCTTCATCCTTGTAGTCCTCATGTATTAGACGAAATCCCGTATTATTCCCTTTAGGAATAGCTTTATCAAGCATCTGCTTTGCTTTTTTAAATATACTTTTTCTCAGTACTTTAGGATTATCAGCCTGCTTCTCAAACTTTTGATCCTTACACGCAAGAAGAAGGTCCTTTTTCCCCTCTAACTTTGGTACTATTTCCTGTTCCACCAATGATGGGATACCCTGTTGCTTTATTTCTTCAAATTCTGCATACTCATCATCAGGGCTGTCAGCACAAAGCCTTTTGTTCTTGGAGTTTCTGATAAAGGCCAGGATGTCATCAGTATCCGTTACTGAAGACAAAGCATTTGAATTGTCTATAAAACTTTCAAAAGATTCTGACGTTGTCTCTACAGATATTTTAAGATGTTTGCCTGTACCATGATTAATGGTAGTTTCTTCATAAATCTTCTTTTGACTTACTCTTCTCGCTCTTACCGCCCGCGTTTTACTCTGTCTAATACAGTTCATAATAATATATTAATATAATATATAATAAATAATTAATGGATAAACAATACTTTATCAAGAACTATCCCAAGGATGTAGACTCCATTGATAATATCTCACGAAAAAGGTGATATAACACATCAACAACGATAGAATTACCTGCCTGGACATGTAATCTTTTTTCTTTCACACCCGAAGAAAGAAGTTTATCGACGTCATTTTCTGATACTCCCATCAAACGAAATTTTTCTCTGACCGTCAAACAACGCAATCGAAAATAATGGTTGCAGCTGAGTGAATTTACAGATTTAGTTATATCATCCTTGCTAGAATTACTACCGTTGAATAGGGAACTCTCTCCAGCCGACAATATCTTTTCATAATTAGGTATATTTGCCTTCGGGTTGTACCATAACTCAAGAACTCCTGGACGTGGATGATTTCCCGTGTGAGTAAAGTTCTTATGACTACATGATTGTGAATCACCGGCCAAAAGAGTAGGATAAGATCCATTGATACAAACTGGGGTCGGAATCTGTTTAATCAAATTTCCTCCAACAGGATTCATATCACAACAGCACGATTTGATTCTTTTATTACAGAGGGTTGCAAGAAATTGAACCACTTCATGCTGGGGCAGATAATATTTTTCTGCCACATTCTTTTCTAAGAGATCTTCGATTCTCTTAGTCTGTTTAATTGGTTTAGGGAAATAATAATTCATTCTATTCTTTTCTTATTGATATCATAAATGCTCTATTTCTATTCTGAGGTATGCCAAAGTCAGAAGCAACCAACTCTGACCAGCAACTTTTATAACCAATGGCATCCACACTCAACTGCCATTCCTTGAAAGGATCACAAAAACGATTCTCAAGCAACGAAAAAACATTCTCCAAAATGCAATATTTGGGGCGCCTTATTTCGATTCCTTTGAGTACATCCCACAATAGTGAAGAACGCGTTCCTGAACCTTTGTCTAAGCCCCGCTGGTTACCATTCCTCGTTATGTCTTGGCAGCAAGATGAAATTGTGAGAATGTCAAAATCCGGAACTTTCTCCCAAGGAACAGTTCTAATATCAGCATAGTGCCTTTCAGCATATTCAGGAAACACTGCGTTGTGACTCTGTATTGCAAATTCATCTATTTCACACCATCCCACTAAGTCAAACTCGATTCCAGGGAAAAGAGGTTCCAATCTCCGAAAAGCCATCATCTGACTATCATAGCCACTGAAAGCTGTAAAAACACATATTTTCTTCATATCTTATTAGTATTAAGTCTTTTTTTCTTACTAATCAGATTATTCGGTATTATATGCCCCCCAAGATCATAATATTTTCTTAACATAGTCCTATTCTTGGGGGTCAGATATCCAATCAGCGTAGACAGATCTTTCCTTGTTTTTGCGCCTGCCATCCTGGCACAAGAATTCAATATGCCAAGAACTCTTTGGGACATCTGACGTTTATTGAGATCCTGGACAAGTACATTGTACATTTTCTCTTCAGCGTTTCCTACCTCTATATTATAGACATCTTCCTGAAGACTTTCTATTGTATTACTTTCTACAGTGATCTTTGCCCCATTTTTGAGGACGTGGGTATGTTCTGTTGAAACATGTTTGTCTGTATAATTGTCTGTATTGGACATTTCATCTGAGTTCCACTTAAAAACAAGTGAAATACAATCTTTAATTCTGGTTGAGAGATCCTCTTCCCTAATTTGTAATGTAAATGAAGTGTCCTTAGTATGTATAACTATAATACCATTCCCTATTTCACAATCAGTTATTATGCCATTAGCTAACCTTTTGATTAATCCAGGTAAATCCACGCGTCCTAGTCTCATCATCTTTGACAAACCCGTTTCGGCTTTAGCTATTTCCTCAATAGCTTCAGCAATCACCTGAATGAGTTCAGACTGATTCACTTTTGTGCTCGTTGTGAGCTTTGATTTCTTTTCTCTGTTCATAATTGTTTTTGTTTTATTGTTTGACATTTTGTTTTTAACTATCTTACTATAAATCCTCGTAAAGTCATTGAGAAATAACCTTTCCGCATTCCGGCCTTTGGGGAGAGCAAACGAATCACCTTTTATTTCTGGCTCATCTACATCATTGACCTTCATCGCTAAGATGCTTTTATCAACAGCCTCAATTGAAAGCATCAACTCAGTGGATAGTTCTCTCAACAATCCATTGATATGTTGCCTAATTGGTGCATAAAAGAGGTTGTTGACTGGACATATCTGATAAACAATTCCATAAGCCCTCTCTGCATTTTTTCTTATTTCGTCTTGACTATGCCGCATGGAGGTATTCATATGTTTGATGCATAATTGTCCATTCTCTTGCCGCTTTCCTGAGTTCTTTCGCAACCCTTAGATAAGGATTAAGTTCTTTACTATCATTTTCAATGTGGTATTGCCTGGGTGCATTAATTACATATAGCCTATCAACATCATCTATTTCAAACCAAAGCTGTCGATGAGACCTTAGGGAGAATCTTATTTTTCCACCACTTATGTTATTAATGTGTGATTCTATTTGCTGAAGTGAAGCTTCTGTCCTTACCCCACCCATGTTATGATTATAACCCAAAAGAGGATCCCAGAACAACAATTTTCTTGCGTTCAAACACTCAGTCTGCAGCTTATCAGCTAGCTGATTTGCCAATGCTGCCGTTATTTCAATTGATGACGTTTTATGTACCATTTGCTTCTATTTTTTTGCAAAGGTACAAAATTTACAAAAACTATGTAAGTAATTGTTGTTGAACCACTTACCAATGGTAATGGTTTATTTTTAGAGTCTGAAAAGGCTTTATTATAGAGTGTTTCAACAAAACCAAATGGTAAAACTTTGGTAACATCCGCATATTATGAATGGCATATACCCAAGTGGATATATGCCATTCGTTACGCGCGTACATTATTATATTATACTACAATAGGTCCGACCTCATCCCGACACCCGTAATCCGAACCATCTGCATGGCGCGAGTGATAGCTACATAAAGTAGTGAGCGCTGGTTCATCAGATGATTTGTCTGCTCCTTCTTATTCATTTCGTTCCAATTGTACGGCTTGCTGGGGAAGGAGTCTTTGTTGATACCCATGATAATAACCACCTTGAACTCCAGTCCTTTCATATTGTGCAGCGTTGACAATACGATGCCGTCCTTGTCGCTCATGCTACTGCCATCGATATTTCTATACGGAATTTTGGCAATATGAAGCGCAGACTGTATCTCCTTCAATTCATCACGCTTCCGGCAAGCGATTGCGATGTCCGCATAGTTGACACCATTATTCCGGCACTCCGTTACGAAATCAAGAACTCCATTCCGCTCTTCAGTAACGGACGTATAAAGCGTATATTCCGGTTTGGGTCCGTGCATTAAGGATACGTAACCATTGAGTGTTTCTGCTTCACCATCGAAGTCATCGTACGTGCATCCTTTTACAATGCTGACAGCTTGACGCTTGATTTCTTCAGTCGTGCGATAGTTAATCTTTAATCTGCGGCTACGTTTGCCACGTACATTTAGACCAACCTTGCTGAAGTTTATCTGACGATTGTTGTAGATGCGCTGATACGGGTCACCTACCATGAACAAATCGTTCTCCCCTTCTGCCACCAATGCACGTAAGAATCGGAGTTCCGGATTTGAGAAGTCCTGAATCTCATCTGCAATAATATGAGAGAACGGATGAATATCGTTATTCTTTAGATGTGTAGCAACCAGATTGTACAGTTCTGAGCGGTCGAAGTATTTACCCTGTTGCTTTGCTTCAACATACTGTTCTACTAAACCCCAGATTTCCTTACGCTGCTTGATGCTCAGTGCTTTTGTTCTACCAACTCGTGGTTGACGCAAGTACTGTTCCAATGTCTCCACATTATTATATGCGATGACATCCAGATATTCCTGATATAAAAAGTCTGCTTCGAAACCAGTCAGGTTATTGTTAACGATTTCTTCCCAAATCTCAATGCCCTTCGTCTTTCCGTAACCAACGTTGATGTAGTCAAGGACGTTCCATTCTGTCTGCTTTATACCATACTTCTTTGCAAGTTCTTCAAGCAGAGCGTCAATGTTCAAGATGACGCAAGCATCTTCGTTCACTCCGAGTTTCTTTATCTTGTCCTTAATATTGGTGACGAGTGCTTTAGTGTATGTCGTGTATAGAACAGACTTCCTGGGCGCATCTGTAGTCAACTTCTTCAGGCGATGCAATGCAGCAACAGTCTTACCTGTGCCACCACCACCTGTCACCTTTACACTTCCCTTATAGTTGCTCTCAACCAGGATTCGCTGACTCGGATGAAGGAATATCTGCCAACGTTCAAAATCACCATCCAGATACTCTTCTAATTGGTTCTCACCGGTAATCTCAATGAAGTGACTCTTGTTATTAGCGCTATTTGCCGCATCATCGCTGGTACTCTTACCCTCTTCTATCTCTGCAATGACTTGGTCGATGTTCTTCTCGTCAAGTAAGTCGAACAAGTGTTCAAACACATCTGTTGGAAGATTCTTCTCATTGTTATCTAAATCATCAAGGTCCTTGATAGACTTAACCAATACTAGCGATTCTGCTGGAACACCAATCTTCAACAACTGTTCATCACTGTATGAAGCAAAAGGCAATTGCTCAACTTGAACAGATGTGACCTGAGGAGTAACGACAGATGTCACCACAGGAATCACCTGAAATGCACCAGTATGCTGATTCTGCTCGAATCGTTTGTTTTCAGCCCATTGCATGGCTTCGTCATGGTGGTCCACATAAAGCATACAATAGTCATCACCAGGTATACAACCGATGATAGCCCTATAGTCATCACCTATCCGTGCAGTCTTTATACTATCATCTACGAATGTTGAGATGGACTCCAGATTGATGGCATGTCCGTACGGATTCTCCTTGAACTTCTTCTGGAATTCAATCACTTTCTTCTGCACTTTCTTCGGCAGTTCGAAAAGTTTTTCTAAACAGGTGTCTCCTAAGTAAATCCTCATTGTATCATACTTTTAATTGTTTCTATATCATTTGCGGCAACTACAGTATAGCCGTTGTTCTCAAACGCACGTTTAGAATCTTCATCCAAAGGTTCTATCACAATTTTCAGTTCTTCCGACCCAAGCATAGCACTACCTATCACTTCGTCATCGGCAACCAGTTCGAAACCTCCTTCTGGATTAATCGAAATGTGATGTTCCAGCAAGCAGCGCGCAGCATCTTCGACTCCCGGA
>JAEEGH010003603.1_pt1 | contig 40502 bp, 36 predicted proteins | sample 9134181 | NCBI WGS metagenome assembly JAEEGH01 (sample SAMN16246544, study PRJNA631951) | gut metagenome | biome: gut microbiome; feature: rumen; material: DP-attached | host: Bos | place: Iran: Karaj | collected 2018-10 | reverse complement strand
AGCCGGATTCCAGGCGGGCCAACATTTGGGGGCTGCAACGGCCCTCGGGATGCCCCATCACGAGCGGGAGGCTCAGGCAAACAGAGTCGTAGACGAACTGATCCAGCGAAATCTCCGCATCGGAGGGGCTGACCACCATCATATCGTCTTCATCCGCCGCATCTTCCACATCCACTGCGCCGAAGCCGACGGTCAGCGTACGCTCCACATCGACCTTCAGCGGCAGATCGTCCAGGCAGCGGTCACATTCCACGACGACAAAGCCGCCGATCGTGCAGACCACCTCCAGAACCGTACTGCGGCGGCGGGCCGAAACCCTGACGCTGCAATCTGCATCTTTGATCCGGGTGTTCCCAAACTTCGAAAAGAACGATCCGTCAATTGTAAAATGGAAGGTGCTTTCGCCCTTGGGAAGCCCTTTGACCGGGATCATCAAGGTATCAGAGAGTGCTTCCATCTTGCAAAATTGGGCTGCAAATATACGAATTTATTTTCAATCTCCTATCGCTGAGCCCTTTTTCTTGCCGTCTCGTCGAGAATCGTCTTGCGCATGCGCATCGCGTGGGGCGTAACTTCCACCATTTCATCCTCCTGGATGTATTCGAGCGCCTCCTCGAGGCTGAACTTGGTGGCCGGCGGAAGGAGCACCTTCTCGTCAGAACCAGCCGCGCGGACGTTGGTCAGCTTCTTGGTCTTGCAGACGTTGATGTTCAGGTCGAAGTCGCGGATGTGCTCGCCCACCACCTGGCCGGCATAGACCTCCTCGCCCGGTTCGATGAAGAAGCGTCCGCGATCCTGCAGCTTGTCCATGGCATAGGCCACGGCCAGGCCCGTCTCGTTGGCCACCAGCGAGCCGTTGGTCCGTTTCTCAATCTCCCCCTTGTAGGGCTCGTAGCCCTTGAAGCGGTGTGCCACGACGGCTTCGCCCTGAGTCGCGGTCAGCAGGTTGCTGCGCAAGCCCATCAGACCGCGGGCCGGGATCTCGAATTCGAGGTGGCTCCGGTCGCCCCGCCCCTCCATGTGGATGAGGGCCGCCTTGCGGCGCGTAGAGATTTCGATGGCGCGGCCGACGAACTCTTCGGGCACGTCAATCGTCAGGAATTCAATCGGTTCGCAGCGCTGGCCGTTGATGGTCTTGTCCAGCACTTTGGGCTGGCCCACCTGCAACTCAAACCCTTCGCGGCGCATCGTTTCGATCAGAATCGAGAGATGCAGCACGCCGCGGCCGTACACCACAAAGGTGTCGGCGCTGTTGCCCGGCTTGACGCGAAGCGCCAGGTTCTTTTCGAGTTCATGCTCCAGACGCTCCTTGATGTGGCGCGAGGTGACGAACTTGCCGTCGCGGCCGAAGAAGGGGGAATCGTTGATCGTGAAGAGCATGCTCATCGTAGGCTCGTCCACCGTGATGGGAGGCAGGGCCTCGGGATTCTCGAAGTCGGCAATCGTGTCGCCGATTTCGAATCCTTCGATACCGACCACGGCGCAGATATCGCCGCAGTCCACCTGCTCCACCTTCTGCTTCTCCAGGCCACTGAACACCATCAACTCCTTGACTTTCTGCTTTTCCACAATATCGTAGCGCTTGCAGAGCGAGACCATCTGTCCCGCCTTCAGGCTGCCCCGCGTGATGCGGCCGATGGCGATCCGGCCCACATAGGGCGAATACTCCAGCGAGGAGATCAGCATCTGGGGCGTTCCTTCCCGCACTTCCGGCGCGGGAATCTCCTCGATGATGGCATCGAGCAGCGCCGTGATATCGGTGGTCGGCGTACGCCAGTCGGTGGACATCCACCCCTGTTTGGCGCTACCGTAGATGGTCTTGTAATCCAGTTGCTCCTCGGTGGCGTTGAGCGAGAACATCAGGTCGAAGACCTCTTCGTTGACCTCGTCGGGCCGGCAGTTGAGCTTGTCCACCTTGTTGATGACCACGATGGGTTTCTTGCCCATTTCGATGGCCTTCTGCAGCACAAAGCGGGTCTGCGGCATTGTACCTTCAAAGGCATCCACCAGCAGCAGCACGCCGTCTGCCATGTTGAGCACGCGCTCCACTTCGCCGCCAAAGTCGGCGTGGCCGGGGGTATCGATAATGTTGATCTTATGATTCTTGTAGGGAACCGAGACATTTTTCGCGAGAATCGTGATACCGCGCTCGCGCTCCAGATCGTTGTTGTCCAGGATGAGCTCGCCCGTCTTCTCGACGCCGCCGCGAATGATTTTCGACTGCCAGATCATCCGGTCCACGAGCGTCGTTTTGCCGTGGTCCACGTGGGCGATGATGGCGATATTTCTGATCTCTTGCATAATGAAGTGGTATTATTTGACCTGATAGCCGTAGGAGTACGTCTGACCGGTTGTCTCGTGGAGATGCGTCACAGCCGGATCGATGGCCTGCATCGACTTGCCGCTGCCGTAGGTATAGGAACCACCTGCCGTGGGGATAGACGGCTCGCGGTCGTAGTAACCGCCATTCAGCGTCACCTTGCTGATGTAGGTATTGCCGCCGCTGACCGTACGTCCGTTGCTGTGGAAATAGCCGTCGTTGATGGTAATCTTGGCTCCCGAAGCGCCGATGTGGCAGGAGCTGGAATTGTCCGTACCAGAGGTAAAGAAGCTGCCGGACTGGATGGTGACCGTCGAGGAATTGAGGGCCAGGAGGGTGTACCAGCCTTCACTCTCTACGCCGGAGGAGATCTCCGAATCGGTGATGGTCAGCGTACCGGTATAGGCGCGGACCGTAGAGAGTTTTGCGGTAGTATAGACCTTGGCATTCACGATATTGAGTACCACACCGGAGCCGGCCATGTTGACAGCGGCATCGGAGTTCCACGCCGCTCCCGTTGCCTTGGTACTCTCGATCACGCACTTGCTCAGGGTTACGGCGGCGCCCGAAGCGGTCAGGTTGATGACCTTGGAGGCGCTGCTGGTAATCTTACCCTTGGTCTCCGCCGAGTCGGTGATAACCAGGGAACCCGAGGTCGTAATCAGCCCCTCGGTGCTGCCGGAAAGCGTATGTCCGTTCAAATCCAGCGTCAGCAGACGGCCGGTCGAACTGGTCAGGTTGAGCGGCGAAGCGCCGGTCACGTCGCACAGCAGCCGGATGACGGGTTCATCCGTACCAGCATAGGCCAGTGCCTGGGAAACCACCGTAGCGAGCTCCGCGGGAGCGGTCACGTCGAAATAGATCTTGGTGGCTTCACAGCCCTTGACCGTCACCTGGTTGGTGAGCGAACCGACCGGTTCGTCGAACTCCAGGTCGGCGTCCGTCTCGATATTCTTCCAGACCAGGATCCGGTCGTTGGTATGGCTGAGGGCCTGTGCAGAGTTGCGCAGGGCCTTCTGGGCGAACCAGGGCGAGCAACGGATCACGAGCGGATCCTCGACGGTCGTCTTCAGATAGCCGATTCCCTGGAAGAAGAGTTCCGGGAAGGAGCCGAAGTTCTCCAGGACAAAGTCCTTGCCGAGCCGCAGGTCCGTGATGACGTTGGAGGCATTCATAAAATGGTTGGCCGTGGTGAGCGAAGCGCTGGTGCAGTGCTCGCCGGAAAGGTCGAGACGCTTGAGCGAGGTGCAGTACTGGAAGGCGCGGGCCAGGCTCTGGACCTTGGAGAGATCCCAGGTGTGCAGATCCAGGATCTCGAGCGACTGGCAATAGTGGAACATCGCTGCCATCGTCTCGCAGTTTCCGGTTTCAAAATGGCTCACATCCAAATCCGTCAGCGCCTTGCAGTCGTGGAACATCGAAGCGAAGGAACGGGCCTTGGCCGTGTTGAAACTGGAGACATCCACCGACTTGAGGTTCACCAGCGAGTCGAACATCTGCGTGAAAGTCACCGCGTTGCGCGTATCGAAGCTGCGCAGGTCGAGCCGGAGGAGCTGCGGATCTGCGGAGGCGTTGGCCAGGAACATGCCGTTGAAGTACTCCGTTTCGGAGGTATTCAGATGCTCGATTCCGTCAATCTCGGTAAGGACATTCAAACGCGAGAAGAGGAACGAAGAATTGACGTTCGTGTAGATCTCGGAAGCGCGGGTAGAGAGCGTCACCCGGGAGGTGTTTCCATCCCAGGAGGCCCAGACGGGCTCGGAGCCCGCTTCGCTGACGAGCACCTGCCCCACCTTGGGCGAATTGACCTCGATGGAAATCTGGCGGATCGTGCCGTCCGGCGTGGTACACTTGGCCTCCGGATTCACGAGGCGCTTGATCAGCTCGTTGACATCCGAGCCGGTGCGCAGCACGGCCTTGTCATCGCCCACAGGCGCCGCAAAGGCATTGGCGGCCACATTCAGGGTATTCAATGCGCCGCGCACGACCTTGTAGGGATCCGCGCCGGAGAGCTGCGCCTTGAACTCCCGGCCGTCCGTTGCGATCAGGCGGATGTCGAAGAGCGCGTAGCTGTTCGCCGGAACATGGATATAGAAAGCCTTGGGGGTGGAACCGAGTGCCACACCCGCTCCGCAGTCCAGCGTCACGCCGCCGCCTTCCGGAACGCCGAGCGTGCCCCCGACCAGGGTTACGGCGCCGCTCATCGACTTGTCGCCCGAGAGCTCGATCGCCGCCAGGGCAATGTCGGACTGGGTGGTGGAGATATTGAAGCAGAGGATGCCGTTTGCGGGCCGGAAGACCAGGTGCGCGGGATCGGCCGTGCATTCGCCGACCATCGGCATGCCGTCCAGGTTGCCTTCGATATATTTCTGCGTGGCGGGTAAAATGCCGCCGGCCAGGGTTTCCGGATAGTAGCCCACCAGTTTGCCGCCCGAGACGGGATCGGCCACCGGCGTGAATTCAGCCGTCACGCTCCCGCCGGTCGCGGCCTGGTAGAGGGCGGTGGTGGTGCCGTTGGAAACGGCGATACGGTCACCGGCCACCCAGTGGAGCGCATACCCCTCCCCCGCCTCGACCAGCGCGGTGCGAGTGGCGGGTTCAATGGTGGCCTTCAGCAGGCCGCCTTCGGTCAATTTCTGGTTGTCAATCTGCTGGCAGCCCATCAGGAGTGCAGCGAACAGGGAAATTGCAAGTATCTTTTTCATCGTTCTGTCCTCCTATTCCCAAGTGACTTGAATCGTATAAGGAGCACCGTTGAGTGCGGCAATCTTTCCGCTGTAGGAGATGCCGTAGGTGCTTGAAGCGTCGTTGGTGACCGTATCTTCGCACTGCACGCCGATATACCAGGTACCGGAGGGAAGCGTATCGAAGGAGAGTTCTTTCACCCGGTTACCGTTTTCTACCCGGTACTGGGCATCGTCGGCAAAGGCGAACGTGCCCTGTGCCAGGCGCAGGCTCACATTGAAATCCTCCAGGACCTCGAGGCGGACGCGGACGTTGCGTGCGCCCGCGGGCAGGCCGAACGCGAAGTGGTGGCACTGCCGATCGCCCACCTTGGCGTGGGCAGGATCATTCGCGGAAGTGGGCCGGGTCATGGCCCGGAGCTCGCCGTTGCGCAGGATTCCTTTGACCTTGGCGATACCCACGTGGTCCAGAGAGTATTTGACCAGGGCATCCATCAGGTCCGCTCCTTCCAGTCCGTCCGCATACTGCTCCGGGTGACCGCCGATCAGAGTGATGCGGCCGCAGAAGGGCGAGGGTTTGTAGGAGATGATGGAAGGATGGTTGTGGCAGCGATAAGCCGGATAATCGAAGTAAGCCAGCACCTCGGTACCGGGAACCGACGCATATTCAGAGAAGTACGGGCCGTTCCACTGCTTGATGCTGTCCACGCGGAAGTCGCCGCCGAAGTTGTCGTACTGCAGCAGCGGGCTGCTCTCGGGAATGACGTAATCGGGATAGGCGTTGGTCAGGCCGGTGTTGTCCACCAGACCGGGCCAGAGGCCGATATAGCCGTTGTAGGCCATCATCGCCGGGTTGGAAGTGGTGGTGCCGGCTTCGATGATGCCGCGCGAACCCACGTAGGATCCCGCGCAGGAAGCCAGGTAACTGCCGCCGCCGTAGACGAACTTGCGGAAGTTCTCACGTCCCTCCGCCATCAGGCTCGGGCCGTGGGTATAGGACTGGCCGCCGTTGACATACATCATCCGGTAGCGCGGTTCGCCGTCCGGATAGAGCAGGATTCCGTTCTCGTCGTTTTCATTGCCGATCAGGAAACTGTTCTGCGCGGCCTGGTTGGCTGCATCGTTGGTGCGCGTATAGACCGTCTCGGTAGAAAGACTCAGACGGTTGGTGACGGTGAGGGTCTTATAGTCGGACAGGCCCACGCCGTCTTCATTCAGGAAATCTTTGTAAAAGGCCTTGTTGGGGACGTCGGTGCGAATCTCCACCTCAGCCTGGTTGTTGAATGCCACATCCGGCATCTCGGTGCAGCAGGAGCGCTCGATCAGATTGGCGCTCGAAGCCACGGCGTACTGCTGCATATACTTGCCATCCGCCGTCACGATGCTTACGAGGAAACCCTGCGCCAGCGAACCGGAGGGAACCACGAAGTAGAAAACCCACGGGTCCTGCGGCGTACCGGTGAAGGTGCCGTCCGTGACGTTCACCGTGCTGCCCACAGTGACGATCTGCCCCGCAACGGGATTCTCGTCCACCTTGAGCGTCAAGGTTTTCTGCGCGTCGTCAGCAGGAGCGGCCATGACCAGTACGGGCTTGTCGCCATAGGTCATGTCCACCGTACCCGGGCCCCAGAGGGCTTCCGCGCCCAACGTGGTCACCCGCACCTCGGCAATTGGCTCAACCGCCGTAACGCTGACCGCAAGCAGGCCGCATAGGTTGTTGAAAGCCAGCTTGCCGTCGCCGGCGCCCCGTGCCACGGCCGGCGAAGCCTGCGGGCCGAAGGATGCCTTGCGATACTGCTGTTCGGCAGGCAGGTTGACCGCCAGGGTACTGCCGGTCAGACCGCCGTCCATCCGGGCAGGATAGAGGGCGTAGCAGGCGCTGGAGGTCCAGTCGTTGTGCTGTTCGGAAGAGAAACGACCCTCCGCACTGCCGTCATCGGCGGCATTCAGTCCGAAGGGTTCGCCCTGCGCGGCAGGCTCCGCTGCCTTGTAAACGGCAATCGTATCACCGGCGCTCCAGAGAACCGAAGCTCCGGAGAGCGACGTGCGCGACTGGGACTTCTGGGCCTCGAGGCTGGCCGTAAAACCGTCCGTACCGGCAAACGTGGCGGGATCCGGATGGCAGGCTGTCAGCAGCCCTGCGAAAAGCAACAGAATGAACGGTTTAAGAAAATCGTAAGTTCCTGGCTTGGAGCCGAAACCTTCGTTGTTGCCGGAGGCAGCAAGCGGGGATGTAGGCTCCATATTCTGAACCTCTACATCAGGGGATTCGTAGTGCGTCATGCTCACCTTATTAGAAATAAGGTGTAAAGATAGTCATTTTTTACGATACGGTTAACCATTGGGCGGACCGAAGGGGAAGAGCTTCTTGTAGTAGGGACGCAGAGGCTCTTCGATGGTGACGCTGGCCGCGGAGGAGGAGCAGGCAAAGAAATAGCCCATCGCGTTCTTGCCCACGATGTTGGTGGGGCAGTTGGCCGGCTGGGACTGCAGCATCGGGATGGCGGCCCCTACCGTGCTGGAAACGAAGCCCATATAGAAATCGTAATAGTCCTTCGGGATGGTATAGACATTCAGGGTGAAGACGTCGCCCGTCTCGAGGTATTTGCCGCAGTCGCCGTAGCTCTTGCGGGTCGCCGCCGTCTGATAGAGGGTCGTGATCGGGAAGCAAAAGACCTTCTGACCGTTGAAGTACTTATCGTCGAGAGCGAGCGAAAGCCCGATGGGGAATACGGCCTCGTTGAGTTTTGCGCTCACATAATAGTAGTTCACCGACTCATAGTCCTGTCCCCAGACGGCAATGGTCCAGAGGCTGTCGATCTGGGTGTCCGTATTGCCGGCATACATATAATCCACCGCATCCACCCGGAAACCGGGCTCCTCCATCGTGGAGAAGGCCTCGTAATGGTTAAGTTCGCCGTCGATAGTGGCATCGATCTCGAGTTTGTAGGTGACTCCGGGCGTGCCGCAGAAGCCGGCGGGGCCAACGTAGCAGCCGCTTTCGGCAGGATCTTCGACGAAGGGATAGACGTTCACGCCGTCGCTGACCGAAACCTGCGCGCCCGAAACGGCCGGGGGCACCTCCTCCACGAAAAAGTCGATGGACTCGGTCAGCAGAACGCGCTGCGGAGCGGTGTTCTGATCGGTCAGCATCGCCTCCACCACGAGGAAAGTCCGGTCCATATTCCGGGTGTGAACCTGCACCTCCTCGCTGCAGCCGCCCAGAAGAGCGATGCAGAAGCAGGCCAGCAGTACGGAGAAGATCTGTTTAGAAGTACACATTGTAGGAAAGGGACGGGATAATCGTGAACAGATAAACTTTGATAGCTTCCGGGCGCTCCTCCTCCCGGTTGTAGAGGAAGGCCAGCGACCAGGCGTTGTGGCGGGAATAGGCATTGTAGAGCGAAAGGTTCCACTCGCTGCCCCAGGTCTTTCCCTCCACCCGCCTCCGGCTCTTGTAGGTCAGCTAGAGGTCAGCCCGGTGATAATTGGGCATATTGTCGTCGTTTCGGGAAGAATAGATGGACGAGGAAGATCCGCCATAGACGAAGCGCCCGACCGGGAAGGTCGTGGGGGCGCCGCTGTAGAAGACCCAGTCGGCCGAAAGGGCGAGCCGCTTGTTGATGTCATAGGAGAGGACGAAATTGATGGCATGCTCGTGGTTCAGCGGAGAGCGGTAGATCTGGCCGCCATTGAGCTCCGGAATGTCGTACATGGCCCGTGACCAGGTGTAGGAGAGCCAGCCGCCGAGTCTCGCAAAATCGTAGCGCAGCATCACCTCGGCGCCGTAGGACCAGGATTTTCCGAAGCGGAGCAAGCCTTCGCGGTTGACATCGTCGAAGATGAATCCCGGATTCTCCTTGAAGTCCATCGTATTCTTGTTGTTCTTGTAGAACCCTTCCAGGGAGAGGTCCAGCGCCTGATCGACAAAGAGCGCGTTGAATCCGGCAGAGAACTGATCCGAGCACTGCGGCCGGATGTTCGGAGAAGCCATGAACCAGGCATCCACGGGGGTGCCGGAAACGCTGATCGGGACCTGCTGGATATATTGATACGAGCGGGAATAGGCGGCCTTGAGCGAGAAGTCGGGCGTCACGGAGAAAGAGGCCGAGACGCGGGGTTCGAGCCGCGTATAGGTCTGGATCCGCTGGCCCTTGTCAAAATGGACGGTCTCGTCCACTTCATGGGTTTCCGGATTATAGTAGTTCTGATCCGCCGCTCCCAGCGTAGAGAAAGAGGCGAGACGGAAACCGTAACGCAGCGTGAGCGGCCCCACCTTCTGTTCGTTTTGCGCATAGAAGGCAGGCATGAGGGCAAAGCCCCGCGGCATATGGAGCTCCTGGACGATCGATTCGTCGCCCGCCGGGGTCACGTCGCCCGGGTCCATCCTGTAATAGGCCAGATTGACACCGGTCTGCACCGTATTGGATGCGTTGGCATACCAGGTAAGGCCCGCCTTGAGGCCGCTTTCCCGGATGGTGGTCAGATAATTGAAACTCGTACTGCTCATCTCGCAGTCGAGTCCGGCGTTGTAGCGGGAATTGTAGAGCGAAGTATTGAAGAAAAGCTTCGGAGAGAACTCGTGGCTCCAGTTCAAGGTCTGGGTATTGTTCGCGAAACTGAACCGCATCAGATCCAGGTCGAAGGTTTCCATCGACATGCCGAAGATGTCCCTGCCGCTGAAGGCGCTTAGCGTAACCCGGTCCCTGGGACTGGCCACCCAGCTGATCTTGCCGTTCAGATCGTAGAAGAACATCTGGGTATTCTTGGGCATCTTCTCGCCGAAAAGCGGGAAGAAAATATCCATGTAAGTCCGGCGTGCTGCGAGCATGAAGGAGAGTTTTTCCGGGACGATGGGCCCCTCCACGGAGGCTTTCGCCGTAATCAGCCCCACCGAAAGATTGCCCTTGTATTCGCTGTTGTTGCCGTCGCGGGTACTGACCTCGAGCACCGAGGAGAGACGGCCGCCGAAGGAGGCGGGGAAATCTCCTTTGTAGAGATGCGCATTTTTGACGGCGTCGCCGTTGAACATCGACATGAAACCGAGGAAATGGCCTGAATTGTAGAGCGGGGCACCGTCCATCAGCACCAGGTTCTGGTCGATGCCTCCGCCGCGGACGCTAAAGCCGGTGGAGCCCTCGCTGGGCGTCTGAACGCCCGGCATCATCTGGATTACCCGGATGACGTCGGCCTCGCCCATCAGGGCGGGCAACTTGCGGAGGACGTCGCCCGTGACGCTCTCCTTGCCCATCTGGGGCAGCACCAACTGCTCCCGCTTGCTGGTGGAGAAGACCTTGGCGGCCTCCAGCACCTCACGGTCCTCCTTCAGGCTGAAATCGTACTTCAGGGAGGCCTTCGGATCCACCCGGACCTCCGCGGTGACATATCCCGCATAGGAGCATTTGATGACCTGCTCTTTGCGGTCCACTTGCAGGGAATAGAATCCGACAGTGTTGGTGGAGACGCCGTTCTTGAGGTCTTCGGTAAAGACTACGGCGCCGATGAGCGGTTCACCGCTGGCGGCATCCTTCACATAACCGGAGAGCACTGCCTTCTGGGCCGCAGCCGGAAGCACCCCTGCCATCATCGTCAGGAGGATCAGGACTATTCTCTTCGAGAATTTCATCGCGCGTTCCGCATGCAAGAATAAAGCCAATCTAATTGGGTGGGCACAAAAAAAGCGAACCGAAATCGGTTCGCTTTTTTCGTGCCCAGGACAAGACTCGAACTTGCACGCCCTTTAACAGGCACCAGCCCCTCAAGCTGGCGTGTCTACCAATTTCACCACCTGGGCGGGGTTTGGGGTTGCAAAGATACAATGATTTTTGAAAACTCCACAAAAAAACTAAAAAAATTGATTACCAACGGCCTTTGTGAATCCGTTCCGGCTTCCACTTATCCTTGGGTTTGACCTCCTTGTCGGGATAGCCCACGGCCACCACGCAATAGGGAACAACCGTTGCCGGAAGGCCCAGGGCCTCCTTGATGGGGAGATAGCGGTCCGGATAGGGATAACTGGCCGTCCAGACGGTGCCCAGGCCGAGGGAGGCGGCCGCCACCAGGAAGTTCTCGGTGCAGGCGCCCATATCATCCCGCCAGGTTCCGTTGGGCCGGGTGACCGGTGCGGCGTCCGGGTTGTTGCGGGGCGCACGCGTCACGGTCGTATCGGCGCAGAAGACCACGACGGCCGCTGCGCTCTTGAAAATCCGCAGGTTGAAGTTATTCTTGAAAATCGCTTCATACTCCGACTTGTCGGTCAGCACGACAAAACTCCAGGGTTGGACATTCATGCCGGTCGGCGCGGCCATGGCGGCGCGCAGCATCGCTTCCAGCTGCGCTTCGGAAACCGGCTGGTCCGTGAAGGAGCGGACGCTGGTCCGCGCGGCGATGGACTCCAGCGTCGGGTTGGTAATCATTTCGGTCTTCATGGTTACATCCTGTTTGACGGAAATGGCCGTAAACGCGTCACCGGCCTGAAGATGAAGCTCCCAGGCGCGCGTTTTCTTTGACGGAGAAACGGTGATTTCCACCTGGTTACGGCCTACGATGCGGGCGCTTATCCCCTCACCCGCCAGCGTCTGGTAGGTATTGTCTGCGCCCGGCGTGGCGTGGAAGAAGGTTTCCGTGCCGGCCACCTGCGCATCGTTGAGCCACCAGTGGTCGTAGTTCAGGCAGGTGACGAGGGTTTTCCCTCCCTCGGCGGCAAAGGATACCGCCTGCTGGGAGAGACGGATGGGCGTCCAGGCGCCCACGGGGCGTTCTTCTTCGACCGCGACGGAAACCTGTTCCGCAGGGGCGGCCTGCGCACGGCGCGCATTTCCACAGGAGAGAAGCATCATCGCACAGAGCATCCAGGATGCCGCATAGGTTATTCTTTTCATATTCGATTGATTTACATCATCTTGCGCTTGCGGAAGATGATGATGGAAGCCAGGACGGTGAGCACCATGACGCCCCCCACGATCAGCATATCCCAGTTCCCGCCGACCAGCGGCAGTTTGATATTCATGCCGTAGATGCTGGCAATCAGCGTCGGAGGCATCAGGAGCAGCGACACGAGGGTGAAGATCTTCATGATCTTGTTCTGCTCGAGGTTGATCAGACCGAGAACCGTATTCTGCAGATACTCGAGTCGCTCAAAACTGAAGTTGGTGTGGTTGATCAGCGACGAGACGTCCTTCAAGAGGATATTGAGTTTGTTGACGATGGTCTTCGGGGTCTTCTCGCTCTTGAGCAGGGCCGAGATCATGCGTTGCTTATCGACGATGTTCTCGCGCACGATCATCGTGTTTTCCTGCAACTGATTGATGTCGAGCAGGAACTCATCCCCCACGTCCTCGCCCAGGCTGACACGCTTGCTGTACTGTGCAATCTCCTTGGACATCAACTCGATCATGTCGGCATCGAGGTCGATTCGGTTCTCGAGGATGCCGAGCAGGATGTTGAAGCCGGTGGGAAACAGTTTGCGGTTGATCTGGATGCGGCGCTGAATGTCGGTAAAACTGCGCAGAGGGACCTGCCGGATGGAGGTGAAAACCGGTCCGGTCAGGATGAAGGAGACCGACTCCATCGTGTAGTTGTCCGGGGTCGGAATCAGGAAGTCCGTGTTGATGAAGATGGAACGGGCGTCCTCCGAATAACGGGAGGAACTCTCGATCTCCTCGGCCTGTGCGCGGCTCTGGAGGTTGGTGTCCAGGAACTCCTCGACCTCGCGCTTTTCGTCGCCGGTCGGGTCAAAAAGATCCAGCCAAAGTGCCTCTTTGACGGTAATGCTCTTGAGTATGTCGGTGGACTCCGCTGTTAGAATCTGTCCGTTTGAATTATAAAAAATCTGTACCATTTCCTCGCGCTTAGATGGTTAGTAATTCCGTGAATATGACGGGATTACCAACTGGCTCGGGGCTTGGCTCGGCGGATGCCGTAGAAATTCTTTATGAGGGTGAAACGGATCATAACGGCCGCAAAGGTACAAAAATTTTAGAAAAACAGGTGTTCCAGCAAAATCTTGACGCCGATTCCGATAAGAATCAGTCCGCCAAGCAGATTGATGCGGCTCCCGAGGCGCCGTCCAAGGCGGTCTCCGCCCAAGAGTCCGATGGCCGCGGCGGCGGCGGTAACCAGTGCGATGACCGTGCAATAGTAGGCCATCCGTCCCACTGCGGTTCCCACGATGGCCAGCGAAATGCCTACGGCCAGCGCATCGATGCTGGTGGCCGCGGAGGCGAGAATCAGATGACCGGTGCCGAGCAGATCCACCTGCCTGGTCTCTTCTTTCTTTGAAAAGGACTCCACGATCATCCGGCCGCCGATAAAGGCCAGCAGGAGGAAGGCCACCCAGTGGTCATAGCGTGCGATATACTGCTCCACGGAGGCTCCGAGCGCCCAGCCCGCGAAAGTGAATCCCCCCTGGAAGAGGGCCATGAAGAGCAGGATTTTGGCCACCTTGCCGAAGGTCAGGCGCCCCAGGCAGGCCCCGCCGACTATGGAGACGGCAAGCGTATCGAAACAGAGGCTGACCGCCAGCAGAAAAACTTCCAGAAAGGTCATCTTCTCATGGTTTTACGGGCTGCGGCCCAGGAAGAGAGCCACATCCCGAGGTAGGTTAACAATCCATTGACAATCAGTAGCGTAAACCCAAGATCGAACCCGAGATACCGCTTGCCCAGCAGGTTGACGGCCAGGCAGAGCAGCGGCGCGGCAAGGGCAATCCAAGGCGTTGCGCGGTCGCAGACCGGCCGCTTGGACAGGATGCCGAAGAAGAAGAGGCCGAGCAGCGGACCGTAGGTATAGGAGGCCAGTTTATAGACCAGGTTGATGACCGCGTCGTTGCTGTAGAGGAAAAGCAGGAGGATCAACCCGAAAAACAACAGGGCGACGAGGGCCTGCACCCCTTTGCGGACCTTTCCCTTGCGGGCTTCTTCCCAGTCCTGACGGTCGTTGAAGCCCAGGAAATCGACGCAGACCGAGGTGGTCAGCGAGGTCATCGCAGCCCCGGCGGAAGGATAGGAGGCGGAAATCAGTCCAATCAGGAAGAAGACGCCCGCGCCCAGCCCCAGGTAGCGGCTGGCGATGGTCGGGAAAAGCTGGTCCGTCTTGGTAATGCCCAGGGCTTCCATTCCGCCCAGGCCTTCCGTATAGACGCACAGCAGCGCGCCCAGCAGCAGGAAGAACAGGTTGACGGCCACGATGATGGCACTCGTGGTATACATATTCTTCTGTGCAGCGCGTAAATCCTTGCAAGCCAGATTTTTCTGCATCATCGACTGATCCAGTCCGGTCATGGCAATGGTGATAAAGATTCCCGAGACGAACTGCTTGACGGCGTTGTTCCCGGCGCTCCAGTCCCAGTTGAACCAGGCAGTATGCGCGGAAACGGCCGCCCACGTGACGGAGGGCTCGCGGCAAATCTGCCAGATGGCCAACCCCACGGCCAGCAGCATGAAGGTGGTCTGCAGCACATCGGTCCAGATGATGGTTTTGACGCCTCCCCGATACGTATATAAATAGAGCAGAATCAGGAAGACGAGGGTAACCAGGGCAAAAGCCGTCAGCCCGCCGCCCGCCGTCCATTCCCGCGGCAGAAAGGCGTGAAAGACCACCATCACCACAAAGATGCGGACCGCCGCGCCCAGCAGGCGCGAGATCATGAAGACCACGGTGCCGGTCCGGTGGCTCCGGGGACCGAACCGATCGCCCAGCCAGGTATAAATGGAGGTCAGGTTCATCCGGTAGTAGAGCGGCAGAAGGACCTTGGCCACCACGATATAGCCGCCCACAAAACCCAGCACGAGCGGCATATAGTAGAAGTTCTGCACCCAGACATTACCCGGCACGGAGATGAAGGTCACCCCCGAGATGGAGGCGCCCACCATGCCGTAGGCCACCACGGGCCAGGGTGCCTTGCGGTCGCCGGCAAAAAAGCCCCGTCCGGCTGCGCGGCGCGCCGTCACATGCGAGACGATGAAAAGCAACGCCGTATAGAGGGCGAAGGCAGCCGCAAACCAGGAGAAAGGAAAGGCGTGCTGCATATCAGGGCCGGAATACCTGTCGGCCGAGAATCGAGCGGCCGAGCGTCAGTTCATCGGTATATTCGAGATCGTCGCCGAATCCCACGCCCCGGGCGATGGCCGTCACCTGCACGGGAAGGCCGGAGATGCGCTTATAAATATAGAAGGACGTGGTCTCCCCTTCCATGCCGGTGCTCAAGGCGAGGATCACCTCCTTGATTTCCCCGCGGGAAATCCGCTCCACGAGGGCGTCGATGGGCAAATCGCCCGGGCCGATGCCGTCCATCGGGGAGATGATGCCGCCCAGGATATGGTAGAGTCCGTGATACTCCCCGGTATTTTCAATGCTGAAGACATCCCGCAGGCTCTCCACCACGCAGAGGGTGGTCCGGTCGCGGTGCGGGTCGTCGCAGAAGGGGCAGTGGCCGTCGTCGGAAATCATCCGGCAATCGGGGCAGTAACGGATGTCGCTTTTGAGCCGGCGGAAGGCCTCTGCGAAGTGCTCCACATTTTCAGCAGGCTGCTTCAGCACGTGCAGGGCGAGCCGCAAGGCGGTCCTGCGGCCCACACCGGGCAGCGAGGCAAACTGTTCCACCGCCTCGGCGAGCAGTTGCGATCCGTAGTTATTCAGTGACATGGTTCTGTTTTTTATAGCGTTCGACGGCCTCCCGCACGGAACCAGCCGCAAGCAACAGCGAGCGGGCGGTCTCAGCATCTTTCAGCCCGGTTTCATCCATCACAAACCGGGTTCCCCGCTCCACCAGCTTGTCGTTGGTCAGTTGCATATCCACCATCCGGTTGCCCCGCACATGACCGAGCCGGATCATCACGGAGGTCGATATCATATTGAGAATCAACTTCTCGGCCGTACCGGCTTTCATCCGGGTACTTCCGGTAACGAATTCAGGCCCTACGACGGCGACGATGGGAATCTGCGCAATCGCCTCCACGGGAGAGGCGGGATTGCAGGTGATGCAGGCGGTCAGCAGGCCGGCCTCTCGGGCGCGCTGCAGAGCGCCCACCACATAGGGGGTCTGGCCGGAGGCGGTCAAGCCGATCAGCGTATCGTCGGGCCCGGGCTGCATCGGCAACAAATCGGCCCAGCCGGCATCCGGACGGTCCTCCGCCCCCTCCACCGCCTTCCGAATGGCCCCGTCGCCACCGGCAATCACCGCATGGAACAGGTCGTCATCGGCGCCGTAGGTCGGCGGAATTTCGGAAGCGTCCACCACACCGAGCCGGCCGCTGGTGCCGGACCCCGCGTAGAACACGCGGCCGCCCCGCTGCATCCGCTCCACGATGGCATCCACCAGTCGCGCAATCGCTGGAATACAGCCCGCCACAATCACCGGCACGCTGCGGTCCTCCCGGTTGATCTCCTCGAGGAGAAGCCGGGTGGGCGTATGCTCCAGATCGGAGTAGCGGGAAGGCTGTTCGGTCACTTTCATCGCTTCAGGCTTTGTGGTATTCGGTCAGGGCGTCAATGGGCCGCTGGACGATCCGCCCGGCGCGCATCCCCGCAGCCGTCAGGCAACGCTGCAGCGGTTCGCGGAAATACCAGGCCACCGAACCGGTGAAGTGCACCGGATAGCGGCGGTAGTCATACTGGGCGACATTGCGCTGTAAAAAGGCCTCGAAGCCGCTGCGCAACAGGTTCTTCGTATAGGGATGATTGGCGTATTCGCCGATAAAAGGAGCAAAGGAGGCCAGATAGCGGCTCGGGAGGGGCTCCCGATATACTTTCTGCACGATCGTCGGGTAGTCGATGCCGTAGCGACGGACCAGTTCGTCCGCCAGATTCTGCGGCAGAATGCCTTTGATGAAATCCGAGAGCAACTGCTTGCCGAACCAGGCCCCACTGGCCTCGTCGCCGAGGATAAAGCCCCCCGCGCGGACGTTGGAAACGATCTTCTCCCCGTCATAGAAACAGCTGTTGGAACCGGTTCCCAGAATACAGGCAATGCCCGGCTTGTCTGCGCAAAGCGCACGGGCCGCCGCCAGAAGGTCGGAGGCCGCCTCGCACTGTGCATCCGGAAATACCTCCCGCAGAGCATCGCACACCTTGCCCGCCACCTCTTCCGACACGATGCCCGCCGCATAGAACCAGATCCGGTCCACGGCAGGGCTCCCGCCCAGTTTCGGCAGCAACTCTTCGCGCAATACCTTCACGATGGTTTCACGGTCCATGAAGACCGGGTTGATGCCCTGTGTCGTGACGGAAAGGGTCTTCCCCTCCCCGATCAGACGCCAGTCCACGCCGGTCGATCCGCTGTCTGCGATGAGTTTCATCTTATTCTTCAATGATTACGCTCCGGAAATACCAGTTCCGGAGGCCCACAATACAGGAGACAATATAGATCACGTAGAGCAACCCCATCCAGAGCAGCCCTTCTCCGCCATGGAAGAAGGGATAGACGAACATCACGACGGCTGCCACATTGACGACCATCCAGATGAGCCACTGCTCCCGCCAGGACTGGCTGAGCCAGTAGGTGGCCAGCATGCTCAGTACGGCGACAGCCGCATCCCAGATGGGTTTTCCGGGAATGTCTCCGGGCTGGACCTTCACGATCCGGGTGAAGAGAATCGCCAGTGCCACAAATCCGGCTACCGCGATCGCGCTGCTGATCAGAGCCCGCTTGGAATTCAGCCGGCGGACCTCGACCTTCCCGGCCTTGGCCGCCTCATTCTCCGAGAATTGCTGCTGCGCATCCTTGCGCACACGGGCCCAGGTCCGGATGCCGTAGATGGAAGAGACGATATAGTAGAACTGAATCAGCCCCATGGCAGCGAAGTGGTTGTGGAAATAGACCAGGATGTTGAGCAGGGAAGCCACAATCATAAAATACCACATCGATTGCGACTTGCGAACCTCCAACACCACATAGACGACGCCAAAGGCCATCGCCAGAATTTCAATAATCGTCCAAAATACTGTCATGTCGCAAAGATAGCGTTTTTTAGCAATTGCGCTTCTTGCGGGCCGACCAGAAGTGATCCACCGGGCCGTGGCCGTGTCCGATGGCGAAATCCGCACCGGAGACGATCGCCGCGTTGATGTAGTCCTTGGCGGCGCGGGCGGCATCGTCCAGACTCAGGCCTTGCGCGAGATAGGAGGCGAAGGCCGAGGAGAGCGTACACCCGGTCCCATGGGTATTGGGCGTATAGATTCGTTTCGAGGGGAGCTCGAGGATCGTATCCGTCTCGGCGTTGTAAAAGTAATCCACCAGGTTATCTTCCGACAGGTGGCCCGCCTTCATCAGCACGGAAACGCGTCCGCCGCAGGAGAGTGCCCGCGCCAGGCGGGGAAGATCCTTCTGGGAGGCAATCTTCTCTCCGGCAAGTATCTCTGCCTCAGGAATATTCGGCGTTATGACGCGTGCCATGGGCACCAGTTCGGATACCAATACCCGGATGGCGGATTCCTCGATGAGACGGTGGCCGGATGTGGAAACCATCACGGGATCCAGCACGATATTCCTGACGCCAAAACGCGTCAGCGATTCCTTGACGGCCAGGACCACCTCGGCACTGTGCAGCATGCCGATCTTTACGGCATCCGCCCCGATGTCGCTCAGGACGGCGGCAATCTGCGCCGATATAATGGGAACCGGTATCGGGTGAACGTCTTCCACGCCGACCGTGTTTTGCACCGTCACAGCGGTGATGGCGCTGGCCGCGTAGCTGCCGGTGGCGCTGATGGCCTTGATGTCGGCCTGGATGCCGGCACCTCCGCCGGAGTCGCTGCCGGCTATCGTCAAAACTCTGGGATATGTTTTCATTCTGTTAAAAGTGTCTGTAACCTAAATAATCGCGGTCGGCACCCTGCCAGGAAATATCCTGCCCGGCGGTAATCCGGCCGATGACATGACAGGGAACCGAAGGCTCCGTTCCGGGGGCCATCGTGAAGAGCAACTCGTAATCCTCGCCGCCGGTCAGGGCCAGTTCAAGGGAATCCCAGCCATGGCGGGCGCAGACCTGAAGCAATTCTTTGGAAAGAGGAATCTCCTTCGTGAATATCTCGGCACCGGCCCTCGAGGCTTTCAGGATATGGCGCAGATCGGAAGCGATTCCGTCCGAGATATCCATCATCGCGTGGACACCCTCCGTGGCAGCGAGCGTCTGGCCTTCCCGCACGCGGGGAACGGGCCGGTAGTGCCGCTCCACCAGCGCTCCGGCGGCGGCATCGCGCTCCACCCCTTTGAGAATGACCTGCAAGCCGCCTCCGGAATCGCCCAGCGGGCCGGTTACGCAGACCAGGTCGCCGGGAACCGCGGAGCTTCTCAGACGCGCGTGACCGCGGGGGCACTCGCCCAGCACCGCCACGTTGATGCAGATGCCCGAAGGGGAGGTCGTCGTATCACCGCCCAAGAGGGGCGCGCCGCAAAAATCCGAACACGCCTTGTAGCCCGCCACAAAATCGTCCATCCATTCGCTGTCCAGGCCGCGGGGCAATCCCAGCGACAGAAACGATCCTGTAGGTCGTCCGCCCATGGCAGCGATGTCGCTGAAGTTAACGGCAGCACTCTTCCAGCCCAACCGGTGGGCCGGAATGTCCTCCCGCAGAAAATGGGTTCCCTCCACCAGCATATCGGTGGTTACCAGGGTTTCCATGGCGTCCCGCTGCGGCAGAATGGCGCAGTCGTCGCCGATGCCCAGCACCCCTTCGGGAACAGGACCCATCGCATCCCGGATGCGTTCAATCAGTCCGAACTCTCCAAGTTCCTTTAAATCCATTCCTTGAGGGATTTCATGTACGAATAATCCTTCCCGTCGCCGCAATACCCGTAATCCCAGAAGGCATACTCGAACAAGGCAGCCTCCAGGTAGGCACGCGACATCTTGGCACGGGTTTCGTCGTCCACGGCGGCAGCCCACTCGTCGGCCAGGGCCAGAACGGAATTCACGCCCTGGGTAAACTCGTCGTTGCCGTACTCCAGCACCCATTCCTTGTAGGGATTGCCCTCCAGGGAGGCAATGCTGAGGATATAGAGACCCACCTCGTTGTAAATCCACATACAGGGCAGCATGGCAGCCAGCGCCACCTCCTTGGAGCCGCTCTCAAGAGCGGCCTGGGTGTGTGCATTGTAGGTCGCCGTCACGATGGAAGGGGTCACCTCCGTATCGATGCCGAAGCGCGCGATAAGCATCTCGTGCATCGCCTTTTCCCCGTCAAGTCCAATCTGGGCAAAAAGGCGGAACATCTCCTGCTGGGCGGGATCGGTCATCATGTCGGCCAACTGGAACATCTGGCGGCCATAGTTGCCCAAATAGAGTTCATCCTGTGCAATATAGCGGTCGAAACGGGAAGGGTCCAGGCTTCCGTCGGCAAGATCCTTAATAAACGGGAGGGCCTTGATGCCCTCGAAAATCTTGGCTGATTCAGCCCAGACGCTTTTTGTCCAATTCATGTTCTATAATCGTTTTAAGGTTTTTACTTGCAAGCATCGGATCCGGCGCGCTGACAATCGCGCTGACCACGGCCACGCCGTCTGCGCCGCAGGCGATGGCCTCTCCGACGGTTTCCCCATTCATCCCGCCGATCCCGCAGACGGGATGCCGGGTCAGGGCGCAGGCACGCCGCAGTCCTTCGTATCCGAACGGGGCCAGGGTGTCGGTCTTCGTGTTCGTGGAGAAAACGGGAGAGACAGCCACGTAATCTACGTCCAGGCTGTTGGCCGCCACCACTTCGTCCATCGTTTCGACGGAGAGTCCGATGATTTTGTCCGGCCCCAGCAGGCGCCGCGCAATTTCATAGGGCATATCGGACTGGCCAATATGGACACCGTCCGCATCGACGGCCAGGGCAACATCCACGCGGTCATTGATCAAAAGAGGGACTCCGGTGCCTGAGAGCGCCGTTTTCAGCCGCTTTCCCAGGGCAATGAACTCCCGCGTATCCAGCTCTTTTTCCCGCAGCTGCACCAGGGTTACGCCGCCCCGGACCGCCTGCAGGACCACCTCTTCCAGGTCACGCCCCAGGGAGAGTCCCCGGTCGGTGACCAGATACAAAGCCAAGGTCTCTCTTTTCATATCTTGATGGCCTTGGCGTAATCTGCCGGATCAAAGGTACTGAGCTCGTCGATGAAATGAATCTCCATCGAACCGGTGCCGGCGGCGCGCGCAGCAGCTCGCTCTCCGGCAATGCCCATCACGGCCATCGCGTTCCGCGCAGCCAGCAGCGGATTCTCGCCGACGGCGATGAATGCGCCCGTGACGACGGAGGCCGTACATCCCATAGCCGTAATGCGGGCCATCAGCGGATGCCCGTTTCCAATCTTTTCAACGCGGTTGCCATCCGTGATGTAATCGACCGGACCGCTGACGGAGACGATGGCACCGCTCGCGAGGGCCAGTGCCTTTGCGCTCTCCACGGCATCGGAGCTCAGCGCCGAAGTGTCGACGCCGCGGGATTGAATCTGCTCTCCTGCGAGGCACATGATCTCGGAGGCGTTGCCGCGGATGACCGTAGGATGGCTGTCGCGGATGAGGGAGAGCGACGTTTCGGTGCGGATGCGGCTGGCACCTGCGCCCACCGGGTCAAGCACCCAGGGCTTGCCCAGACGGTGGGCCGTAGCGGCCGCAATCTTCATTCCCTCGATCTCGTGCCGGTCCAGGCACCCGATATTCACGACCAGGGCCGAAGCGATACCCACAATCTCTTCCATCTCTTCCGGACAGAAGGACATCAGGGGCGAGGCGCCGATGGCCAGCAACGCATTGGCGTTGATGCCCATGGCAACATAGTTAGTAATGCAGTGAACAAGTGGAGATTTTTCGCGTATCGACGCGCAATCTCTGATGAAAGAATCAGATGATGTAGTCATAATTCCCTACGCTGTAATTAAACAAATCAGGTTCCAAGGGTATAATCTCAGCCACCCGGAGGCAGCACCCCGTATTTCGGGAACAAAGGTAGCGCTTTTATCCGCATTTCCAATCACCATTTTTATTGTATCTTTGTCACCCGTAAAAATGCATCTGCCGATGAAACGTCTCCTGCTGCCCCTCATCCTCCTGACCTTGACGGGATTGCTTCCTGCCTGTGCCGGAGGGCCCCGCAACCGGGTGCAGAAGTCCGCTCCGGCGGAGGCCCGCAAAGCCCCGGTTACCGTGAAAGTCGATCGCTATCAGTATCAAACCGTTCAGGAATACAGCCACGACAGCGGCGCCTACACGCAGGGCCTTTTCTTTTATGAGGGCAAGCTGTACGAGAGTGCCGGTCAGTATGGCGAATCGTCGCTCCGGATCGTGGATCTCGAGACGGGCCAAGTTCTCAAACGCAAGAACTTCCCCCGGAAATACTTCCTGGAGGGGGCCTGCGTGCTGGAGGGCCGCCTCTACGTACTGACCTGGAAGGAGAATGTCTGCTTTGTCTGCGACCCGGCCACGCTCGAGCAGCAGGCCACGCTGCGATACCAGGGCGAAGGCTGGGGCCTGACCACTGACGGCCAGAGCCTGATCATGAGCGACGGATCGGCCGTCATCCGTTACCGCAACCCGCAGACTTTCGCCGTGGAACGCGAACTCACGGTGCGTTACAACGGCCAGGAACTGGCCTGGCTGAACGAACTGGAGTACTTCGGCGGCCGCATTTGGGCCAATGTGTACGGGCTGGAACTGTTGGTTTCGATCGACCCCGAGACCGGCAACGTGGTGGAGGATATCGACTGCCGGGGCATTCTGCCCGCCAAGCTCACAAAGCCCACGACCGATGTCTTCAACGGTATCGCCTTTGACCCTGCGGACGGCGGGCTCTACGTTACGGGCAAGTACTGGCCCAAACTCTTCCGCATCCGGAAAACCAAATAGTTTGTATCTTTGCCGCCGAAAGGTGGGGCAGTCCGTCGCCGCGGCCTTCGGGGTCGTGGAGGAAAGTCCGGGCAGCGCAGAGCACCTCCCTGTGGAAAGCACAGACAGGCGTAAGTTTGTGAGGGGCGTAACAGAAAACAACCGCCGGCGGGAAAGCCGCAGGTAAGGGTGAAAACGTGAGGTAAGAGCTCACGGTCGGTGACGGTGACATTACCGGGGTACGCTTCGGAGGGCTGCAAGGCCAAATATACCGGCAGATGAGGGCTGCTCGCCCGATGCCGGGGGGTAGGCTGCGTCAGATAAATGACGGGCGCCGCGCGACAAGGATGCAGTTTATGAATGCGGTCCGCGGATACAGAACTCGGCTTATCGTCCCACCTTTTTTTCTTTAACGCATTTCATTTCCAAACTTTTTACTATCTTTGCAGTCCCAATTGGGTAGCAAGCCACTTTAGCTCAGTCGGTAGAGCAGCGCATTCGTAATGCGCAGGTCGTCAGTTCGAGCCTGATGAGTGGCTCAAGAAAAAGCAGCAGGAAATCCTGCTGCTTTTTCTTTTGTTCGTGGCACGCACCCTTATAATTCCCAGGCGAGGGCGGAGGCGCCGAGGATGGCAGCGTCGGATTCTTTCAGCTGAGAGAACACGAGTTTCACCTTCCCGCGCCAGAGCGGAATCACATGCTCGTCCATCGCCTTGCGGATCGGAGCTTCCAGAAACTCCCGGGCCCGTGCAAGACCGCCGAAAAGCACGATGGCCTCGGGGGCGGAGAACTCGATGAAGTCCGCAAACTTCTCGCCCAGGAGGCTTCCCGTAAAATCAAAGACCCGGCGGGCGAGGCGATCCCCTTCCCGGGCAGCCTCGTAGACATCCTTGGAAGTAATTCTGTCCAGGGAGCGCAGCAGGGAAGGCTCGTCCGACCCGTCCAGCCACTCCCGCGCCGTGCGGGCGACGCCAGGAGCGGAGGCGTAAGCCTCCAGACATCCGTCCTTGCCGCAGTTGCAGTGCCGGCCGTTGTGCCGAACGATACAGGTATGGCCGAGTTCCCCGGCGAATCCGTCGTGGCCATACACCACTTTCCCGTCGATCACGATGCCCGATCCCACGCCCGTACCGAGGGTAATCATGATGAAATGCTTCATCCCGCGCGCCGCGCCATAGGTCATCTCCCCCATCGCGGCGGCATTGGCATCGTTGGTCAGCGCAACCGGAATCCCGTCCATCTTCTCCGAGAGCATCCGGGCAAAAGGAATATTGCCGGAACGCATCCAGGGAATATTGACGGCGCTCTCAACCGTTCCGGTATAGTAGTTTCCATTGGGAATGCCGACTCCGATGCCCCGGACTGCGCCCTCCGCCCCGGCGGCGGAGATGATGGCGCGCAAAGTTTCCGAGAGCGAGGTGATGAATTCATCTACCGTCCCGGCGGATTCGGTACTGATCACGCGCTGCGCGAGGATATCGCCTCGGGCATCCACGATGCCGCACTTGGCGGTCTGTCCGCCCACATCGACACCGATTACAACTTGCTGTTCCATAGTATCCTAAAATAATAATTGCTACATGATTTGAATGGCGATGCGGGCGCAGGCCTCGGCATCGGCCAGGGCATGGTGGTGGTTGATCAGGTCGTAGCCGCAGGCGGCCGCCACGGTGTGCAGCTGGTGGTTCGGCAACCGGTAGCCGAAGTGCCGGCGGGAAGCGGCCAGCGTATCATAAAAGGTGTAATCCGGATAATCCATCTGGTACACCCGGAAGACCGCCTTCAGACACCCTTGGTCAAACCGGCTGTTGTGCGCCACAAGCGGCAGTCCCTCGATCTTCGGGGCGATTTTCTCCCAGACGTACGGGAACACCGGGGCATCGTCGGTATCCTCCGGCCCCAGGCCGTGAACCCGCTGGCAAAACCACTGATAATACTCCGGCTCCGGGTGGATCAGGCTGTAGAACGAATCTACGATCTCCCCGCCCCGCACGATGACTACCCCCACACTGCAGACGCTGGAGGGGCACTCGTTGGCAGTCTCGAAGTCTATGGCTGCGAAATCGGTCACCGTTTTGATTACACTTCAAAATCCAGGCAGGCGCGCTGGACGGTGTAGGGGCGTACCTTTTCGTTGGCGACGGCCACGTGCGCGGGATGGATGGCGTAGCCCTTCAGGGCGGCTTCATCCTCAAGCGTGGAGTCGAGCATCAGGTCGGCGTTCGACGAGGCCAGGCGGCCGCTGATATGGACCTTGACATCAATCAGGCCCGGAACCTGGCCGACGAGTCCCTCAAGGCCTTCCTTGATACCCTTCTTTATGGTTTCTTTCTCACTGTCAGAAAGTTCCGGATTCAATGTCCAGACGATAATGTGCTTGACCATGGTATGATGTATTATTCGATAATCTTGAGTTTCTCGCGGGCCTCGGAGGCTTTCATCAGGTTGAAATGCCACCATTCAGACTTGATGGTCAGAAGTCCCTGGTCAGTCATCACCTTGCGCAGGAGCAGCCGGTTCTCCAGTTCACGCTGCGTGATACGGCCCGTGGCGAGCAGTTCCTCTTCGTGGTCGGGGCGCGCCTCGTCACCGAAGAAATCATAGTTCGAACCCATCGGGAAGGGAACCCCGGCGCAATCAATCAGGCTTACGTCAACGGCGGCGCCAAAATTGTGAAGGCCGTTGCCCTTGTAAGGATTGGCCACAAACGCCTCCCAGGGTGTGCCGACCACCGCATCCCACATCTCTTTCTGGATGCTGATGGGGCGGGCGGCGTCATAGATAATCAGGTTGGCCGTCGAGTTGAGCTCTTTCAACTCCTTGGCGGCAGCGGCCAGCTTCTCTGCCAGTTCAGGACGCATGAAGGCCTTGGTAAAACCGTGGTAGAGCTGTCGTCCCATGAAGTTGTAAGGGCCGGTGTAAATCAACTGCACGGCAATCGTCGAATCGACATCGTGGATATCCACCAGGCCGGCGGCGCGCATCTCAGCCTCCTTGGGGGTGTCGGGCCCGATATTGGTGTCGAACCAGGCGAGGTAGTGCGTATAATTGACGGTAGCCGCCTTCTGGCCGCAGGAGGTCAGGGCGAAAGTGAGCAGCGCTACGAGTACGCTGAAAACAAGGGTTTTGAAATACTTCATATTGCGATTGATTATTGATTATCCAATTCTTCCGGCGCCGTCGGAAATGACGACAGGATAGATTTTGGGAGCATGGCCGAACGCGGCGGTGAAACAGTTCCGCGCAGCCTGCACGAAGGCTTCATAGCGTTCCTCGGCCACCAGATTGATGGTGCATCCGCCAAACCCGCCTCCCATCACGCGGGCGCCGGTGACTCCCTGCCGGGAGGCCAGCGTCACCAGGAAATCCAGCTCCGGGCAACTGACCTCATAGAGCTGGCTCAATCCCCAGTGGGTCTGGTACATCCGCTCGCCGACGGTAGCATAGTCGCCTTTCTCCAGGGCGGCGCATACATCCAGCACCCGCTGAAACTCCCCGATTACATATTCCGCGCGCATGGCATCCTCGGCGGAGAGTTCTGGGCGCACCTCTTCCAACCAGGCGGGGCGGGCGTCGCTCAGGAAGGATACCTCCGGATGGCGGTGGCGGATAGCGGCGGCGGCCCGTTCGCACGATTCCCGGCGGCGGTTGTAGGCAGAAGAGGCCAGTTCGTGCTTGACACAGGTATCGATCAGGACGAGACGGTAGCCTGCCGGATGGAAGGGGAAATATTGATATTCCAAGGTCTTGCAATTCAACCGAATCAGGTGGCCTGCCCGGCCGAAGCAGGAGGCAAACTGATCCATGATGCCGCACATCACGCCGCAATAGTTGTGCTCGGTAGCCTGGCCGATCCGGGCCAGTTCGAACCGGTCGAAACCATTGCCGTTCTGCTCATTGATAGCGCAGGCAAAGACACTCTCCAGGGCAGCGGAAGAGGAGAGTCCCGCACCGAGGGGAACATCTCCGGCAAAGGCCGCGTCGAATCCCGCCACCTTACCTCCGCGCTTGCACGTTTCCCGGCAGACGCCGAACACGTACCGGGCCCATTGCTGCAAGGGCACGTCTTCCTCGGCCAGGCCGAATTCCACGCACTCGTCGTAATCGAGGGAATAGAGCCGCACCCTGTCCGTTCCGTTGGGACGGATGGCAGCCAGAATCACCTTGTCAATGGCACCGGGGAGAACGAACCCGCCGTTGTAATCCGTGTGTTCGCCGATGAGGTTGATGCGGCCGGCGGCCGAATAGAGCGGGCTTTCGCCGCCGAAATGTTCCTTGAATGCCGATTGGACGCGTGTTTGAATCATAGATACAAAAATACAAAAAAAGCGTTTGGTTACGTTTACTTACGTATAGTTACGTTTAGAGGATGGTTAGCCGGCAGGGGAATCGCCAACTTGCGGCCGGATTAAAAACACACTGCTATGAAAACACGTACCCTGCTCCCCGCTTCAGCCTTTGTGCTCCTCGCCCTGACTTCCACCTTCTGCACGCCGGCGCCCGCCCCTTCCGAGCGGGCCATTCTCCGCATTGCATTTGCGGAGCCTGTCGGACAGACGCCCCTCGCAGCCACACGCGCGGCCGCGTACGATACCAATTCCTTTATCCTGACGGTGGCCCAATCCGGCGGAGATACCCTCTACAACGGAGCGTATGGCGCCCGGCCCGATGCGTTTGAAGTATCGAACGGGACTTATGAAATCACAGCCCTCTCACGCCGATTCACCGCACCGGAGTTCGATGCACCGCAATACGGTGACCGGCAGATGATTGTCATCCAAGGGGGCCAGGATACCCAGGTCTCCCTCTGCTGCAAACTGATCAACGCCTCCATCCAGTTCACCTTTGCCGAATCGTTCACCCAAAAGTACGGAAACGGCTACCTGCTGTTGCAGAGCGCCTCCGGAGAACTGATCTATGGCTTGCAGGAGAAGCGGGAGAGCTGGTTCCTTCCGGGAAACGTCATGGTGATCTACCACGACAAGGAGGCGGACACGCCTCTCTTCAACCGGGTACTCTCCGCCGGGGAACGCCACCGCCTGACCCTCAACGCATCGTCCGACCAGGCTGCCGCCGGCTTCTCCATCGAGGTGGATACGACTTCCGTGACGGTTGCCGAGAGTATCGTCGTAGGGCCATCCTATCCGGCCTGCAATGGATTGACGAAGGAGTCGGCCTACGACGTAGCGACCGCTGCGCAGCATCTGGGCGACACGGCCTGGGTCTGGGGCTATATCGTCGGAGGAAACCTGACCACTTCCGGAATCAAGTTCGAAGCCCCTTTTGAAAAGAGTTCCAACCTGGCCATCGCTGCCTCAGCGTTGGAAAAGGACCGGTCCAAGTGCTTTTCGGTAGAACTCAGCAGGGCCGCCATCCGGACCCCGCTGAACCTCGTGGACCATCCGGAAAACCTCGGCCGCAAGGTCTGTCTCTACGGGCTCCTTTCCACTTACTTCTCCCTCCCGGGCCTCAAATCGGTCTCCGACTACGCTCTCTGAAAACAAAAAAACAGCGCCCTGCAGAGGGCGCTGTTTCGTGATCCGTTTGGGGCTCGAACCCAAGACCCCAGCATTAAAAGTGCTGTGCTCTACCGACTGAGCTAACGAATCTTTTGGGAGGGCAAAGGTAGACATTAAACCGGAATTATCCAATATTTTTTTCAGCGCACAAAAACACTATTTTTGCACTGTCATGCAGAACGAAGAGAAGAGCATCCTTGAGGGACTGAACCCAGCCCAGGCAGAAGCGGTCCGGCAGACGGAGGGCCCGACCCTGATTATTGCCGGTGCCGGCAGTGGCAAAACCCGCGTTTTGACCTGCCGTATCGCCTGGTTGCTGGCCCATGATGTAAAGCCGGGCGAGGTGATGGCACTGACCTTCACCAAGAAAGCGGCCGGGGAGATGAAGGAGCGTATCGCCGCCCTGGTGGGGGAGCGCAAGGCGCGCTGGATCTGCATGGGCACGTTCCATTCGGTCTTTGTCCGCTTCCTGCGGGAGTTTGCAGACCGGCTCGGCTATCCGCAGCAGTTCACCATCTGGGACCAGTCGGATTCGAAGAGCGCCATCAAACAGTGCATCAAGGAACTCGAACTGGACGACAAAGTCTACAAACCCGGGTATATCCAGAGCCGCATTTCGCTGGCCAAAAACAATCTCTGCACCGTAGCGGCCTATCGCAAAGACGCGCAGTTGCAGGAGGAAGACCGCGCCCGGAAGCAGTTCCGGCTGGTGGACGTTTATGCCCGCTACGCCGAAAAATGCAAGCAGGCCGGCGCAATGGATTTTGACGACATCCTGCTCAACATGCTCATCCTCTTCAAGTATCATCCGGATGCCTTGGAGGCCATTGCCGCCCGGTTCCGGTATATTCTGGTGGATGAGTACCAGGACACAAACTATGTCCAGTACCTGATTGTCAAGTATCTGGCAAAACGCCACAACAATATTTGCGTGGTGGGCGACGATTCGCAGAGAATCTACAGTTTCCGCGGCGCCCGGATCGAGAACATTCTCCGTTTCCGGAAAGATTACCCGGAGGCGAAGCTGTTCCGGCTGGAGCAGAACTACCGCTCCACGCAGATGATCGTGAATGCAGCCAACAGCGTAATCGCCCACAATTCCAACCGGATTCCCAAGGAGTGTTTCTCCAAGGCGGAAGTCGGAGAAAAGATTCAGATCATCAAGGCGTTTACCGAGCAGGAAGAGGCCTATCTGACTGCTTCTTCCATCGTGGAACGCATCTATACCGACAAAGCGCCCTACAGCAGTTTCGTGATTCTCTACCGGACCAACGCGCAGTCGCGCGCCTTCGAGGAGAATCTGCGCCGCAAGAATCTGCCCTACCGGATCTATGGCGGGCATTCTTTCTACGAGCGAGCCGAGGTCAAGGATATGCTGGCCTACTTCCGACTGGCGGTCAACCCGCACGACGACGAAGCCTTCCGGCGGGTGATCAACAATCCCCCGCGCGGAATCGGCGACACTTCGATGGAACGGCTTGCCCTGCTGGCAGGGAACAAGCAGTGTTCGCTCTTCGAGGCGGCCTCGGCAGAACTGTCGGAACTTGCCTCGGTGGGACTTCGCGAGGCTGCAGCTGCCAAGTTCCTGGCATTCACGGGAATGCTCACGCCCTTCATCGCACAGAGCCGGACAGAAGAAGCCTTCACGCTGGCCGCCCGCATTGGAGATGCCAGCGGATATGTGATGGCCGTCCGCCTGGACAAATCCCCCGAAGGACAGGCCCGGGCCGAAAACGTCGAGGAGCTTTTCAACAGCGTGAAAGAATATGCGGAGGAAGAGGCGGAGATGCGCCGCGAGCTGGCGGACGACGTCCAGGGGGAAGGCATGGAAGTGGTGACGCTCAGTGACTTCCTGGAGAATATCACGCTCCTCTCGGAGGCCGAGAAAGACGATCTGGCCGAGGGCGATGACAACGACAACAAGATTACCCTGATGACAATCCACGCCGCCAAAGGTCTGGAATTTCCCTTTGTCTATATCACCGGCATGGAAGAAGGGCTCTTCCCTTCCGATACCCTCAACATCACCCCCGCGGAGATCGAGGAGGAACGTCGTCTCTTTTATGTAGCCCTGACGCGCGCCGAGAAGGTGGCCACCATCTCCTTTGCCAAGAGCCGGATGCAATGGGGGCGCACCGACACGCATCCTGTCAGCCGGTTCGTCCGGGAGATCAACCGCGATTTCCTGGCTACGCCCGTGGATGAGGAGGAATCCCCTGCCAGAAGTTGGGGAACCGGTTCTTCCGGTTGGGGCGAAAGACCTTCGTACGGGGGCTGGCAACCGCGCTATGGCGCAGGAGGCCGCAACCCCGTTCAGCGCGTGCAGCAACCGGCCCCTCGCCCGACCCCGCAGCCACAACCCGTAGCGCGCCCCACGTTCTCCCGCCCGGCACGTACCCCTTCCCTCGATTTCCGTGCGGATGCCATTGCCGACCTGCGCCCCGGACAGCGGGTGGAGCACGACCGGTTCGGATTCGGAGAGATTCTGCGCTTTGAAGACCAGGGACCGCAGATGAAGGCCATCGTCAAGTTCGATGAGAGCGGTGAGAAGACGCTGCTGCTGAAGTTCGCCAAATTGCGGATCGTGCGCTAGCCACGTCCGGAATGAATTGCGTATATTTGCACCTATGAAAATCGTATTCCTTGATGCGGCTACCCTTGGAGCGACCTCCCTGGAGCCGATCGCCCGCCTGGGCGAACTCGTCACCTGGCCCACCTCCACGCCGGAGGAGGCGCTGGAACGGGTCCGTGATGCTGAAATCCTGATTGTCAACAAAGTTAAGGTTACTGAAGCGCTGCTGGACGCCGCCCCGAAGTTGCGGCTGATCTGCGAAGCGGCCACCGGTGTCAACAACATCGACGTGGCAGCCGCCGAGCGCCGGGGCATTCCGGTCCGCAACGTAGAGGGCTACTCCACCGAATCCGTGGTACAGGTCACCTTCACCCTGCTGCTCAGCCTGGTTGGGAAACCCGAGCGCTACGACGCTGAAGTCAAGGATCTGACGTACAGCCGTAGCGGCCTCTTTACCGATGTCCGCACCCCCTTCTCCGAATTGGACGGCAAGACGATCGGCATCGTGGGCATGGGCACCATCGGCAGCCGCGTGGCGGCCGTGGCCACCGCCTTCGGCATGAAGGTCATCTACTATTCCACCTCCGGCACGTCGCATTGCAAGACCTATCCCAGCGTATCGCTTGAAACGCTGCTCCGGGAATCGGACATCATCAGCATCCACGCCCCGCTGAATGCGCGCACCAACGGGCTGATCCGGGCGGCAGAGCTGCGCCAGATGAAGCCAACGGCCCTTATTATCAACCTCGGACGCGGCGGAATCGTGGATGAGGCCGACCTGGCCGATGCCATCAGCAAGGGGATCATCGCCGGTGCCGGCCTGGACGTCTATACCGCCGAGCCGCTGCCCGAAGACCATCCGCTGCTGCATACCGCACACCCGGAGAGGCTCCGCTTCACCCCGCATATCGGATGGACGAGTGCCGAAGCCCTCGTACGTCTGGTGGAAGGCATCGCCGACAACATCCGTAAACCCTTCTAATCCAATCCTATGTCAGAATTCATTCAAGGCAAGACGGTGGTCATCAACCAGCCTTCCTACGCACTCTATACCCTGTTTTCCGACCCGAGCCGCATCGCCGGCGTGCTGCCGGAGCAGTACAAGGACAAGGTTACCTTCGGCGACGACACGGTGCTGGTCCAGGTTCAGGGATTCGAACTGGGCGTCAAGGTTCACAGCCGCACTCCCTTCTCCAAGGTGGAGTTTGAGCAGTACGGCAACGCCCCCTTCCCATTCCTCGTTTCCATTTTCATGGAGCCCACGAGCGACTCCTCCACCCTGTTTCATATCGAACTCACGGCGGAACTCAACATGATGATGCGGATGATGCTCGGCAAACGGTTGCAGGAGGGTGTGGACAAGATTACCGATGCCATCGCCGCTGCCGCTGCCGGCAAGATGCCGGACAACCTGCCGCACGGATGGCAGGATATGGTCAAATAATGCTTCCCGAAGCATTCATATCGATTCTGCGGGAGTCCTATCCGGAGGAGACCGTGCAGCGCCTTTGCGCCGCCCTGGCGGAGGAGGCGCCGGTTTCCGTGCGCCGTAATCCGGCCAAGATCAGCGAAAAAGCGTTCCTGGCACATTTTGGGGCGGATGCTTTCGGGGCGGTTCCCTGGTCTGCGTCGGACGGACTCTATCTGAAGCGGCGCCCCTCCTTCACCCGGGATCCGCTCTTCCACAGCGGGGCCTATTACGTACAGGAGGCCGCTTCGATGGCGGTCGGCGGTTTGCTGGAGGAAGCCTTCCCGGAAGCGGGAAGCACCAGCCTTCGCGTGCTGGATCTCTGCGCGGCGCCCGGAGGAAAAAGCACCCTGCTGCTCTCCCGCCTCAACCCGGAATCGCTGCTGGTAGCCAATGAAGTGATGCGGCAGCGGGCCGGCATCCTGGCTGAGAACCTGGCCCTCTGGGGCGCGCCCAACGTCGTCGTGACAAACAACGACCCGGCGGACTTCGGCAGACTGGAGAGTTATTTTGACCTGATGCTGGTCGATGCCCCCTGCTCGGGCGAAGGCATGTTCCGCAAAGACGAGAGCGCCATCGGCGAATGGTCGCCCGATGCCGTCCGGCTCTGTGCCGCCCGGCAACGCCGGATTCTGGCTGACAGCTGGCGCTCGCTCCGGCCGGGCGGAGCCCTTATCTACTCCACCTGCACCTTCAACCACTATGAAGATGAAGACAATACGGAATGGATCTGCCGCGAACTGGGCGGCGAATGCCTCTCGCAGCGACATTTCCTCCCGGGATTCGACCGCGGCGAAGGATTCTACTGCGCGCTGATCCGCAAGGAAGGCGAAGCCCCGCGCAAGCCCCTGAAGAGTGCCCGCAGCAACGCCCCGACCGGCTCTCCGGCTGCAGCGGCCCAGAAACTGCTCCAACCGGGCATGGTGCTCCGCGAAAAGACCACCCGCGAGGGCGCACACTTGCTCAAAGCATTTCCGTCAGGGCTCTGCGCAGAAATGGAGGCACTCGAGAAATGGCTCAGCGTGCGCACCTCCGGAACAGCCGTCGCCACCATCAAGGGCAAAGATTTGATACCCGAAGCCGACCTGGCCTATTCGACCACTTTCAACCGGGAAGCCTTTCCGGAGGTCAACCTCGATCGAGAAGCGGCGCTTCGCTTTCTGGCGCACGAGCCGCTGGTCCTCTCCGCCGAGCCGAAGGGATATCTCACGCTTTGCTACAAGGGATTGCCACTGGGGTTCGTGAAAAACCTCGGGGCTCGCTGCAACAGCCTGCATCCCCTCTCCCGCCGCATCCGCATGGACATTTTTGAGGAATAATTGTTATCTTTGTCCGTCAATCAGGCGAACGGATGCATACCATCTATTTCGAGAACCGCTGTATTACCATCTGCCAGAGGGCCGACATCCCCTCCGGCGTCTCGGAGCAACAGATTCTTTCGTGCAGCGGCCCGGACTCCATCCAGGACCTGCCCGAACGGTTCGCCGCCGATACCTCTCTTCCCGACCTTTACCTCGTTGCGGCAGACGAGGCGGCCTGCTACGCAGCCTTCTGCGCGCTGTTCACCGAGATTCAGGCGGGCGGCGGCCTGGTGTCGAACGACCGGGGCGAATACCTGATGATCTTCCGCCGGGGCCTCTGGGATCTTCCCAAGGGCAAGTGCGAAGCGGGCGAGCGCATCGAGGAGTGCGCCGTGCGCGAAGTGCTGGAGGAGACCGGCCTCTCCACCGTGGAACTGGGTTCCCTGATCTGCGTCACCCACCACACCTACCACCTCGACGGCGTCTTCTGCCTGAAACACACCTATTGGTTCCAGATGAAGAACCGGAACGGCGAACCGCTTCGCCCGCAAATCGAAGAGGAAATCCACAAGGCCGAATGGATGCCCTGGAGCGAGGTTCTTGCCCACGCTCCGCTCTGCTACAATTCCGTAAAAGAGGTTATTTCCCGCGCAGGTCGGTGACGATCGTATCGTCGCCCAATGCGCTCACATCCAGCCGGAAGAACTCCTCCGGCCAGGATTCCGCCATCGTTTCCACCGAAACGAGCCGATAGACGACCTTGGAACCGTCGCGGAAGGAGAGCGTAAAGACCTCATGGGCCGGATCACTCGTCACGGCGCCTTCTCCGAAAAGCGTGTTCAGATCCCCCGGCAGGATGGTCACCTCCTCGGCGGAGGTGTCGTAGTTCCAGAGGGAGGCTCCGTCGCTGAGAATCTGCAACGCGCCCTTGGTGACCCGGAAGCAGGGATACTGCAGATCCAGCGTCCCCGTCTCTTCGCGCAGCGTGACACCGGCCGGACTGGTTACCGTTTCCGTAAAGAGAATCCGCGAGGCGGGCAGGCCGGCGGCCAGATCCTTGATCTGGACGGGCTGCAGGGCCTGAGCGCGGGAAGCCAGCGGCAGGAGTGCCAGGAGCAGTGCGACGAGGGCGAAGCGTTTCATATTACACGATCGTTTGATGGTCCAACGAATCCAGTTTGCGGTCCAGCGTGTCGAAATCCGAAATCAGTACGGCGCGCGCCTTGCTGCCTTCGAAAGGTCCCACGATGCCCGCTGCTTCCAATTGTTCAATAATCTTGCCAGCGCGCGGATATCCGATATCCAATTTGCGCTGAAGCAGCGAAACCGAGCCCTGCTGGGTCTGGACGACAATCTTGGCGGCCTCCTCGAAGAGCTTGTCCCGACGGCGCAGATCCACGTCTCCGCCACCGCCGTCGCCCGCTTCTTCTTCCGGTTCCGGAAGCTGGAACGGCTGCAGATAACCCTGTTGGTTCTGAATAAAGGCAGCCAGGTCCTTGACCTCGTCCGTCTCGATCAGGGCGCACTGGACGCGTGTCAGATCCATGTTCGGTGCAATCACCAGCATGTCGCCGCGTCCAATCAGGCGGTTGGCGCCCGGCGTATCGATAATCGTCTTGGAGTCGATGCTCGAGTTGACGCGGAAGGCAATGCGGGAGTTGAAGTTGGCCTTGATGTTACCGGTAATGATATCGGTGGTCGGGCGCTGGGTGGCGAGCACCAGGTGGATACCCACCGCACGGGCCTTCTGGGCCAGGCGGGCGATCGGCTCTTCAATCTCGCGGCCGGCGGTGGTGATCAGGTCGGCGAACTCGTCGATGACAACCACAATATAGGGCATGAACTTGTGTCCGTTGTTCGGATTGAGCCTGCGGTTCAGGAACTTGGCGTTATAGTCCTTGATCTGGCGGACATCAGCCTGCCGCATCAGTTCGTAGCGGAACTCCATCTCCTCGCAGAGCGACTTGAGGGTGGTGATGACCTTCTTGGTGTCGGTGATAATGGCCTCATCCTCCCCTTCCAGCTTGGCCAGATAGTGCTTTTCAAGCTTGGAGTAGAGCGAGAACTCCACCCGCTTGGGGTCCACCATCACGAACTTGATTTCGGCGGGGTGCTTGCAGAAGAGCAGCGAGGCGATAATGCAGTTCAGTCCAACCGACTTACCCTGACCCGTCGCACCGGCCACCAGCAGGTGGGGCATCTTGGCCAGGTCCAGGAAGAAGGGCTCGTTGGTGACGGTAATACCGAGCGCCATCGGCAACTCCATCTTGGCCTCCTTGAACTGGGGCGAGTTGAGCACGCTCTTGAGCGGCACCACGCTGGCCCGCTCGTTCGGCACCTCGATGCCGACGGCATCGGTCAGCGTAACGACACGTACGCCTTTGGTACCCAGCGAAATTGCAATATCTTCCTCCAGCGACCGGACCTGCGCCACCTTGATTCCCTCGGCGAGCGTAATCTTGTAGAGGGTCACGGTCGGGCTCTTGGCAGCGGTAATGCCGCGGACACCAATCTTATAATTGGCCAGCGCATTGACGATGCGCTGCTTGTTCTTTTCCAACTCGGAGAGCGGCACGTCGTACCACTTGTCCCGGTAGTCGTGCAGCAGGGCGAGTGACGGCATCTCGAACCGGGGCAGATCGAGACGCGGATCAAAGAGGCGGTCTTTCTCCTCCTCAGTCAGGTTTGCCAGGAAGTCGTTTTCGGACTCCTCCACATCGAGCGGAACCTCCTCCGCCGATGCCGGCTGGCTGACGGGCTCCGGCGCGGGAGCAGGATCGGGTACCGGCTCGAAAACAGGCTCCAGAACCGGTTCGGGGGTCTGCTCAGCGTCAGGTACCTCATAAAAGTCTTCCGGGATGTCGTCCTGGGTATCATGCACTGCCTCCACCTCCGGATTCGGCTCGTCGTCAAACTGCGGGAAGCCTTCCTCGGTCCCGACCCCTTCCTCTTCGACATCCTCGTCGTCAAGGGGCTCTTCCACAACCGGTTCCGCCGGTTTCTCCGGGCGGTGGGTGGTGAAATAGATGAACTTGTCGAACCAGATGGCCACCTTGTTGGTCAGCAGCATCGCCCAGCCCACAAGCAGGACGAAGAGCACGCTGCCGGCGCCCAGCTTGCCCAGCAGGTTGCAGAGCCAGAGGTTGGCATAGAAGCCGTACGATCCGCCCGGCGCACCGCCGAGCAGGTTGCTGTCAAAGAAACTGAAAATGAAGGCGAACAGCACCGAGAAGATGATGGCGCCCAGGAAACAGACGGCGAAAACGCGGACCAGGTTCACCTTCTTGATGCGCAGGAAAAAGACGGAAAGCGCGCCGACAAAGAGCGGCAGCGTAAAGGCGCCGAATCCGAAGAGGCGCGCCACCAGCAGGTCGGCCCAGAGGAAGCCGAGCTTACCTCCGATATTGAAGGCCTTCTGGCCGGGGGCGAACAGTTCCGGGTTGGAAAGCAGACTCTGGTCCTTGTTCCAGGTAAAGATATAGGAGATCAGGGTCGCCAGCGTGTAGAGGGCGATCACGGCCAGCAGGATGCCGGTCAGCAGCCGGAGATTCCGTCCCAGCTGGGAGGGAGTCTTCGGCGTTTTGCCCTTTTTCTTTTTCGGAGCCTCTTTTGCAGGCTTCTTCTCTTTTTTGTCCGCCATGGGATCAATTATTTCTTTCTCTTGCGGTTACGGTTCTTCTTGTGGTTCTTGCCCGTCTGGCCGGCACCCGGCAGCATTCCGGGGCGGGCGAAGGTCGCATCAGCGGAAATCGCACCGAGTTCGATGCCCTCGGGCACCTTCAGCCGGCCCTCCGAGAGCCGCTCGATATCCGCAAAAATCGTGGCGTCCGAGACGCTGTCCTTGTTCCAGATGAGGTATTGCTGCCGCATGTAGAGGGCCAGGGCGCGGATCATCTCGCGCTTGGTCTCGTCCTCCTCGCGGTCGGCGATCAGGCTGATCATGTTCTCGATGTTCCGGCCGTAGCAGGCTGCCTTGACCGGGCGCTTCTCGAGGGGAATCGGCTGGGGTTTGCTCTCCAGTTCCTTCCGGTCGGGCACGGGATAGGGCGTATCGACATCGATGTCATACCCGGCCATGATCTGCATGTGGTCCCAGAGTTTGTGTTTGTAATCCACCATCTCCCGCACCTGCGGGTTGAGCTGGGCCATCACCTGCACCACGGCACGGATCTGCTCGTTGCGTTTCTCCCGGTCCGGAATGGCCTTGACCATCTCGACCATCTTCTGCACATACCTGCCATACTCGGGCAGGATCAGTTTCTCTCGCTGGGTATTGTAATCCATAATCGGTTTTCGTTAAAGATTGGTAACCACCTTGACCGCGGCGGGAATCAGCGTGCACTTGGCCGGCGAGCAGCCCACCGGTTCACCGTCCACCTCCATGAAAGAGGCCGGTGTCGCTTCAATTTCTATGGTATTCTTGGCGCGGGTATGCAGGACCTCCTTCATATCGAGCACCGTTCCGTTGAAGAGGCGCTTGGTGGCAAAAAGGAACTTGCCCTTCCAGAGTTTCTTGACGACCGTCAGATCGAGCAGGCCGTCGTCGATGACCGCCTTCGGGGTCTCCATCATGCCGCCGCCGCAGTAGCGTCCGTTGCCCAGGGCCACGGAGAAGGCGGGACCCTCGTAGAAGGGTTCGCCGTCCACCTTGACGGTAAAGTTGGGGCACTTGTACCACAGGAAGCCCTGCATCAGGCACTTGTAGTACTGAGCGTCACCGCTCTTGCCCTTTTTCTTGGAAGCCTCGAAGAGGTGGCAGACCTGCGCGTCGAAGCCCAGACCGCCGATATTCACCATGTAGCGGGTGTAGGGATTGCCGTTGTTGATGGTTTCCACCTTCACCACATCCTGCACCATCTCCTTGTCCGCGACAATCACGTCCACGGCCTTGTCGATGTCGTTCAAAGGAATCTGGTGGTATCGCGGCCAGTCGTTGCCGGAGCCGACGGGAATCATGGCGATGGTCACCTCCTGGCTGGGGACTTCCGTCTGCGTCATCACGCCGTTGAGAATCTCGTGGATGGCGCCGTCGCCGCCCAGGGTGAGGATCTTGCGGTAGCCCGCACGCAACGCTTCCTTGGTCAGTTCAATGGCGTGGGATTGGTATTCTGTAAAAGCTTCCGAAAAGGCGACTCCCCGCTCCTTGAGCAGTTGGGAGACGCGAGCCCATGCCTGGCCGGCCTTGCCGCCGCCAGAGAGCTTGCTGATGATTACTTTCCAGTCTTTCATAGTTCCGTTCTATTGCGCAAATTTACCCAAAATTCCCGTTCCCGCTTAATTTCTAACAAAAGAATTTGTATTTTTGTACTTTCAACGGATACAGCAATGGGTAAAATCATAGCGATAGCAAACCAAAAAGGCGGCGTGGGCAAAACCACCACCGCCATCAACCTCGCATCTTCGCTGGCGGTCCTCGAGAAAAGAACCCTCGTGATCGATGCCGATCCGCAGGCCAACACCACCTCCGGACTGAACTTCAACCCGGATTCGCAGGACAAGCGCACCCTCTACCAGGTGCTCATCGGCGAGCGCAAGATCGAGGAGACCATCCTGGAGACCGACCTCGCCTGCCTGCATATCATCCCCTCCCACATCGACCTGGTCGGTGCGGAAGTGGAGATGCTTGCCCTGGAGAGCGGCCGCGAAACCCTGCTCAAGCAGGCCGTAGCCGGCATCCGTGACAACTACGACTACATCATTATCGACTGTGCGCCGTCGCTGGGCCTGATTACGGTCAACGCCCTCACCGCGGCCGATTCGGTCATCATCCCGGTCCAGCCGGAATACTTCTCGCTCGAGGGGCTTGGCAAACTGCTCAAGACCATCAAGATCGTGCAGACCCGCCTCAATACCGCCCTCAATATCGAAGGATTCCTCTTCACGATGTACGACGGCCGTCTCCGCCTGCACAACCAGGTAGTGGACGACGTGAAGAAGCACTTCCCGGGCATGGCCTTCGAGACCGTCATCACCCGCAACGTTCGCCTCAGCGAGGCACCTTCATACGGCAAACCCGCCATCCTTTACGACGCCTCCTCCTCCGGGGCCGGCAACTATCTGGCGCTTGCCCAGGAAATCATCAAAAAGAACTGACCATGGCACAAAGACCCGCTTTAGGTAAAGGCCTCGGCGCCCTGCTGGGCGACATCGATGCGGCGCAGACCCCGCAGGAACCCCGTCAGGTGACGGTTCCCCTGCCGCAGGAGAATCCTGCCGCCGTGAACGAAATCGAGCTTGAGAAGATCGTTCCCAACCCCTACCAGCCCCGTCAGTATTTCGACGAGGAGGCCCTGGGCGAACTCTGCGAATCGATCCATACGCTGGGCATCATCCAGCCGCTGACCCTCCGCGAGATGCCGGACGGCCGCTACCAGATCATCAGCGGCGAGCGGCGCTACCGTGCCTCGAAACTGGCCGGCCTGAAAACGGTCCCCGCCTATATCCGCACCGCCGACGATGCCGCCATGCTCGAGATGGCCATTGTGGAGAACATCCAGCGGGAGAACCTGGACGCCATCGAGACGGCGCTCGGTTTCCAGCGGCTGATCGACGAGTGCTCCCTCACCCAGGAGGCCATGGCCCTGCGCGTGGGAAAGAAACGTGCCACCATCACCAATTACCTCCGTCTGCTCAACCTGCCGCCGGAGATTCAGAAAGCCATCAAGGAAAACGCCATCAGCGCCGGCCATGCCAAAGCGCTGCTTTCCCTGGAAAATCCCAAGCTCCAAATCCGGCTCTGCAACCAGGCCATCAAGGGCGGATGGTCCGTCCGTACCCTCGAGGAGATAGTCCGCAAACTGCTGGAAGAGAAAAAGGAAGAACCTGCGCCCGAGACCGCCG
>JAEEGH010003601.1_pt1 | contig 40516 bp, 29 predicted proteins | sample 9134181 | NCBI WGS metagenome assembly JAEEGH01 (sample SAMN16246544, study PRJNA631951) | gut metagenome | biome: gut microbiome; feature: rumen; material: DP-attached | host: Bos | place: Iran: Karaj | collected 2018-10 | reverse complement strand
GGGAATCACTAGACCTCAGAAAGTGAAAGCCATCAATTCTTCCGTATTCAACGGGTGTTCAGCCTTGAGGCGAGTCGAGATACCGGATAGCGTCAGCACTATCGGGGATAATGCCTTCTCGGGATGTCCGAACTTGGATTCTATCGTACTGCCGAAAGAACTGACGATGATCGGCGGAAGTGCTTTCTTGGGTGCTGTTCTCCAAGACAGCCTTGTCATTCCCAACAAAGTGATCTCCATCGGCACAAACGCGTTTGAAAATTGGAGCGCGCTCAAGGAGTTGTCGATTGGCAAAAACGTCGTTCTCATCGGGGATAATGCCTTCAAGGGCGACAGCGCAATAACGCATATTTCCGTCTGGGCGGCTACTCCTCCGGCAGTAAGTGAAGGGACATTAGCGGACATACCGGATAGCGCTTTACTGAGTGTGCTGCCGGATAGCCGTCAGTTGTATCGCGAGCATCCTTACTGGGGTCGTTTCCGCATGAACGACACCCCCGACTCCGCGATGATCCAGCGCACCGTAACGGTCGATCCGGGACAAACGACGGCGGATTTCACTTGGCCGACGGACAGCGCGGCACACGCGTATCAGATAGATATCTACAAGGACGGTGCGGTCTTCTGCAAGCTGACATTAGGAGCCAGGGGACAGTTGTTAGGTATCTCTTTCTCCGCGCCTGGAAGAAGAGCACCAATGGACAATGCCGATGACAGTCAGCCTTACACCCTTTCGTTTAAGGTGACGGGTCTGGATGAGGCGTCGCGGTATAATTACGTCCTCTCTACGCTCGATGCAAACGGCACTCCTTTACATGTCTATACAGGCGCATTTGCCACCATTGGTTATCCCGACGTAGTGAGTCCGGAGGGATTAGAAGTCATCCCCACTCCACCTATCATCCCTGGTAATCCAGAGGCTCAAGAAATACCAACGGGAATAGAAGAAACCGGCTCGGAGGTCCCGGAGAAAAAAGCCATTATTGAAGGACGACTTCTCTTTATTACACCGCAAGGTACCTATGATATAACCGGAAAACGGATCGAGTAAGCAAGAATTTATGACACGCGTATTTATGTGGATAAATACTGTGCTGATAAGCATGGTATTAGGGGCAACCCATACCTCTGCGCAGAGTTTGACGCCCTGGAGCGGAGGTACACAAATGCCCAATTTCAACGGAGAAATCTACACCATCCGGACTGCTGAAGAGTTAGCATGGATAGCCGCAGCAAGCCGCACGGATGATTTTGCAGGGAAGACCATTCTTCTGGCTTCAGACATTGATTTAGGGGGAAACGGCTCTACTCCGCCGAGTTGGGAACCGATAGGCAGCGCAGCCAGACCGTTTCAGGGCGAGTTGGACGGAGCCAACCATGTGATTTATAATCTGTACATGCTCTCTTCGCTCTTCCCTGCCGGCGCAGGACTGATTGCAGAAAGCGGGAACTCAGCGGTCGTTCACCATCTGGGTATCGCGCAGGGACAAATCATGACGGACGCTACCAGTAATGTCGGATGCCTCACAGGAATCAACCGCGGACAGATACACCATTGTTTTAATATGGCGCAGATTATCGCGCACAACGGTGATAACATCGGTGGTCTCGTGGGTACTAACTACGGCGGAATCAGCTATTCATACAACGCCGGGATCATCACCGACGGCAACAATCATGTAGGCGGATTAGTGGGCTATAACAAAGCCACCGCCGTTTTGAACAACTGCTACAACATAGGGTATTGCAAGGGAACCGATCATGTAGGCGCGCTATTCGGCAAGAACGAAGCGCCGCAGGGGAATCTGACGACGGTGTTCTTCGACCAACAACTGACACGTATGTACGCCACCGGATACGGAGCCGCAGATCCCATCCTCACAGACAACACCCAATACGCGATTGCCAAATCGTCCGATTTCATCGGGCTTTCAAGTCCTTACTATGAGATTTCGGAAGAGGAATGGAGGTGCTTTGCAGGAGGCTATGAGAGCCACCCGCAGCTGGTTTGTTTTTCCAACCACATTGCCTCGGAGCTTTCCGTCAAAGCCGTTTTACTGAACGCAGAGACCGTACCGATCATGCGTGCAGAGGGAGTAGGAGCTCCGGAAGAAGGAAACAAACCGCGTAATAGTATAGGTCTGGAGAGGCTGAACAATGCGGCTTTTGGTTCCGGAGATTGGTACTCGCCGAGTCCGGATGTTATTTTTATTCCCAATCCCAAGGGTACGTCGGCAGAAGTGAAACGGCCTTGCGGCAATCAGGAGGTGATCCTGACCATCAGTTGCGGTCCGGCAGTGAAGCAGGTGTACACGATTGTAAAGGGGTATGAAGCCTTCGATGCCGGCATCGTGACCGGAGTATATTCTGCCTGCTGGAATGAGGAGGATGTACGATTTAAGGACAAGAACAACAGCGGAAAGGAAGCCAGCGGCGGAAAAGACGACGAGCAGGACAACGGGAGTCTTTCATACCAATACACCATCATCCGCGATACTGTTTTGGGGCATGATGAGAACGGTTTTCCGAATGATTTTGAACCCATAGATACTTTTTATATGTCGCAGCCGACGTACAAAGATTGGTCTATGCCGACAGACGTCCCGGGAGAATACGCCTTCCGCCGATATGTCCATGACACGAAATGCAAGACGGAATGGACGGCATCGAAAGGCGGGACGGGAGAAGCAGAAGGAAGACTCTGTCTCTTTGTTCGCCGGGAGTTCGATCCGGGAGATTTGTACGAAGAGCCGGACACCCTATACGGATTACCGCAAGTACTGACGATACACAGTAAATCGGATGCTACCGGCGGAGGGGGCAAGTTTGAGTATGTATGGAAGATGGAGCATGCCGTACTGGATACGGCGAGTCAGAGTTGGGATAAAGTAGAAGAAGACACGCGCGAACCGCTTTATATAGGTTCCTCCAAAGTAAGTACAGCTTCTTTTGATTACATCTTCAAGGAAGCCGGAGAATACACATTTTACCGGAAGGTCAGCGAAGCAACCTGCCAAGCATTACCCCTATCATGCGAGCACGCGCACAAAGTAGTGGCCTTTAATACGATCCATCCGGGGAAGATAGAATCCTACGAACGCGAGTTATGCACCCCTGTTTGTACAGATACCGTCCGGGAGACTGAAACTGTAACCGGAGGAAACGGCATTTATACCTACCGATGGCTTTGCAACGACGTCGTTATTCCCGAGAGCGATACCACGGAACTGGAGATAGCACGTATTCCGATGATTAACGGTGAGAATTACGTGTTCCGCAGGGAGGTAAAGGACAATACCGGTTTGATGGACTGGACAGCCGCGGAAGGAGAAGTAGTCATTCATGTGTATAGTGCATATAACGCCGGTTCCATCGGGGAAATAGAGGAGCAGGTATGCCTGGAGAACGGGACGATACAGGAAGTAGAGATGCATATCAGCGATGATGAGAGTGCGAGCGGAGAAGGAGATTTCACGTATTGCTGGTTGTTGTACCGCGGAGGAGACGGAGAAGAACTTCTGGATACCTTACGGGTTAATTCGGCCTCTTTGGATACTACCATTACGCTGAGCCGTTACGGTCTGGCCGTGCCGGTAACGGTTTGCGTCAAGCGGGCCGTACAAAACTCCAGATGCGTGACCGAATGGCAACACTCAGCCAACACCGCCACGTGGAGACTTGGACGAGCAGAGAAGCGAAGAAAGGTTGTCACCGTTTGTATGACCGACATGCCTTACCATGGTATATACTCCTTTGCCGACGGGACTACGAAGGAATACTCTTTCTCCGAGACAGGGGAAACAGTAGTGATGACCGACCGGACAGAGGAAGGTTGTCCGCTGGAAGTGAGTTTGGTTTGCCAAGTTACCCCGGTGCCCGTAGTGGAGGTCAAGCCGGTGATCTCTATTTGCGAATCCGACGCCTCTATGGAGATACATTATGACATCCGTGAAGGCCACCCGGACCTATACGACCTGATCGTTTCCGAAAAAGCCGCAGCCTTAGGATTTGTCTCCGTCTATGGGGAAGAGTTGCCTGCCGAAGGACCGATAGTAGTACCCATACCCGGCGAATTACCCATAACTATGCTCGATTTCACCGTGCTTTTTTACGCATCATCGGCCGGAGAGAGCGAGTGCAGAGGCCTTCCTCATGAGATACAGGCTTCCATAGATCTGGACGGATTGGTTCATCGCAAAGGAAACGATGTACTCTTCGTAGACAACAGCGGAAAGAATAATGACGCGGGCCTGACTTTTACCGCTTATCAATGGTATCGGAACGGAGAACGGATGGAAAACGCAACAGAGCAATTCTACTATGAGTACCTCGGTTTGAACGGTTACTACCAGGTAGAGATGACCGGGGATGACGGCATAGTCTATCGTAGTTGTGTATACGAAATGCGACCTACCGAAGGATTAGAGGAAACAGCTGTCTTACCCGTCTGGAGCGAAGGAGAGACGGAGATTTATACTATGGACGGCAGGAGATGCGTTCATGCCGATAAAAGCGGAATTTATCTCATCCGATGGCATGACGGGAAGACACAAATACAAATCCGTAAAATACTTATACCATGAAACGCATCGGAATCATCATTTTCTCCGTTTTCATCGCTGTTTGTACCGATGTTTCCGGTAAGCAGAAAGCACCGGAAGAGAAGCCCGTTCGTCATTATATAGATATCTACGGAGCCGGAGGCGTGAGTCATTGGAATTATCCGTTGACCGGAGGGGAAGTGACTATCGGAGGTGCTTTTTCTGCAGGCGCAGGATATACGTTCTTTTTTCTTCCCGGTATCGGCGTGCAGGCAGGATTGTCTTTCAGCCGCATAGCCTCATCAGCCCGACTAACCCAACCGATGGAATGGCGCGAATGGCAGGACGGCTCTGCTCTAACCGACTATATGGGCGAGACATATATCCATCGTACCGAACTTGATCATTGGCAAGAGAATCAGCAGGCCTATTTATTAGAGATACCGGTAGGATTGCGGTTCAGGTATTTCAAGAACCGCGAGAGCCGGATCGGATTGCACGCCGCTGCCGGACTGAAAGTTGCTTTTCCCGTGATAGCGGGTTATACCCGTGTCTCGGGGGATATCACCCACACCGGATGGTATGAGCAATGGCAACTATTGCTCCATGATCTTCCGGGAAGGTTTGAGACCGAGAGGTTCCGTGAACCGCAGGAAGAAAGCATGGCTGACAGACTGCATATAATCAACGCAGAGGCCTACGCCGAGTTAGGAACCGCCATCCGGATCAACCCGCATCTTGAACTCTACGTAGCGGCATTCGGGCAGATGATGATCAATGATTTCTGCGCTATTCAGCAAAATGAAAAAAACGCTTTGGGATTTCGAAACGAGACAAACCGATACGCGTTCATGAACGAATACCGGGGACTTACCGGCACGGATAAAACCGGTAGCAGCCACCCCTGGATGGCCGGCGTGAAAGCAGGTCTGTCCATATGGCCCGGAAAGACCGACAAAGAGAAGAAAAGAGAACTGAAGGAACTCCAGAAACAATTCCCGGAAATGGCCGCTAAGGAGGTCGTACATGATACCATCTACCTGCATGATACCATAGTTATCCGGAACACGGGATTGATTCACGACACCATCTGCTCCTCTCCCCAAAAAAGATTAGATTCATTGCTGTCGGAAGCAGTAATATGGTTCCATCTGGACGAATATATTCCGATCCTTGAGCCGGCATATATATTGGATTCCATAGCTGCGATGATGCATCGTCATCCAAGCCTGCGTATTCACGTTAACGGGCATGCTTGCCGGCTTGGGACAGAACGCTATAACCAACGTCTGGCCCTCCTGCGCGCCCAAGCGGTAGCCGCATTGCTGGAAGAAAAAGGAATCTCGGGAGACCGGATGTTCGTCTGGTCATACGGAGCCAACAAACCCTATAGATATAATTCCGAAAAACAATTATCCAAAGACCGCCGTGTCGAAATCATTCCCGATTTGAGGAAAAAATGCAGCAAGTGGTGACGAAATGTCACCATTTGTTGTTATAAGACCGTCCTTTTGTTAAGAAAAAAGATGAAAAAATGCGCGCGCGCTTGCATATGTCAAAAAAAAGCAGTAATTTTGCAGGCGTTTTTGTAGAAAAGTGCCGTTTGGCATGATTCGCAAGCCTATAATAGGAATATAAAATTTGTAATAAGGCATATAGAATGTTTAAATTTGATGTAAAAAAACATGTGTTAGCGCCCCTAACGTTGTTGGCGGTGCTGTTATTGTGGTTTGCACCGGCATCGTTCTTCGGCATTGAAGGACTGACGGTAGTGCAGCAGCGTACGATAGCGATCTTCGCTTATGCAGCGCTGCTTTGGATGTTTGAGATCATCCCGGCGTGGGCTACTTCGGTGAGCACGATCGTGCTGTTGTTGCTGGCCATTTCCAACAAAGGATTCACGAAGCCTGAGATGGGCGAGTTGGTGAATTTCAAAGAGATCATGGCGGCTTTTGCCGACCCGATCATCATGCTTTTCTTGGGCGGATTCGTCTTGGCAATTGCTGCCAGCAAAGTAGGCTTGGACGTCTATCTGGCGCGTATATTACTGAAGCCTTTTGGTACGAAGCCTAAGTTCGTGCTGTTGGGTTTCTTGGTGCTGATCAGCGTGATGTCGATGTTTATGAGTAACACGGCGACCGCAGCTATGATGCTGGCCTTCCTGGCACCGGTGCTGAAGACCCTGCCGGAGAACGGCGGCGGTCGTGTATGTCTGGCGTTGTCGATTCCTATCGCGGCAAATATCGGTGGTCTGGGAACGCCTATCGGTACGCCTCCGAACGCAATCGCGATCGGTCAGCTGGCCTCGAGCGGCATCGATATCGGCTTCGGCTCATGGATGTTGCGTTTTGTACCGGTGGTAGCTATCATGATCCTGTTCTCCTGGTGGTTGTTGCAGTTCCTCTTCCCGTTCAAAGCAGAGAAGATCGAGATCGTTATTGACGGCGAGAGCAAGAAAGACTGGCGGTTCTGGACGGTAACTATTACATTCCTGGGCACCATCCTCCTCTGGATGACGGGTGAGTGGACAAAGTTGAACTCGAACGTAGTGGCGTTGATTCCGTTTGCTGTCTTTGCGGTAACGGGTATCTTCACGCGTGACGATTTTGCGAAGGTGGACTGGCATGTGTTATGGATGGTTGCCGGTGGTTTTGCGCTGGGTACGGCGCTGAACAAGACAGGCTTGGCGTCTGCGCTGGTAGAGGCTATTCCGTTCGGCAGTTGGTCGGCTATCGCAGTGCTGATTATCGCAGGTCTGCTCGGCTGGTTGCTCTCTAACTTCATTGCTAACTCGTCTGCGGCTAACCTGCTCGTGCCGATCCTGGCGGTAGTAGGTACAGCGATGGCAGATAACCTGGCAGGTATGGGCGGTCTGACGACGCTGCTCGTTTGTGTTGCAGCTTCGACCTCGTTCGCTATGTTGTTCCCGATCTCCACGCCGCCGAATGCTATCGCGTCTTCGACGGGTATGATCAAGACACACGATATGACGGTAGTGGGTTTGATCGTCGGTCTGCTCGGTATCGGTGTTTCCTATGCAGTTATGCTGTTATTCCCGTTCTAATATGAAAAAAGTATTCATTATAGCGCTTTGTTCCTTGTTCTTTGTTCCTACCTTTGCGCAGGAAGTGGACAAGGAGGCAAAGAAAGCAGAGAAGAAAGAGGCGGTTAAGTCGCACCTCAAGCAGCATTTTAAACCCTATGGGTTTATTCGTAACTACTTCACGTTCGACAGCCGTGAATGTATTGCCGGCACCGGTGATTTATACTTCTACATGCCCAAAGACGAGGCGTGGAACAAGACGACCGATCCGGCGCTGCGCGAAGACCTGAACGACGTAAGTTCGTTCCGTTTCCTGTCGTTGACGACGCGTGTGGGACTGAATATCGTGGGCTATAAATGGCGTAACACGGAGTTCAGCGGAAAGATCGAAGCGGATTTCTTTGCGGGTATCAGCGCTACCACGTCCAGCGGTGTGAAGCAGACGCACGCGGTGACCGGTACGGCGCAGTTCCGTCTCCGTCAGGCATATGTGTCGCTCGGCTGGGACAGTCTTCGTATGAACGACAAGGACTTTGCACGTGTTGATCTGACGATCGGTCAGACTTGGCACCCGATGGCAGCCGACCTGTGTGACGTGATCTCCCTGAATAGCGGTGCGCCTTTCGGTCCGTTCAACCGCTCGCCGCAAGTGCGTATGGACGCGCGTCTGGGTAAGTGGTTCACCTTGACCGCAGCGGGCTTATGGCAGATGCAGTACAACTCGATCGGTCCTGACGGTCAATCGGCGGAGTACATAGCTTATGCTAAAACTCCGGAGGCATACTTGGGCTTGAGTTTCCATGACAAGGGCTGGATCGTTCGCGCCGGTGCAGACGTGCTGAGCATCCGTCCCCGTCATTTGGGAGAGGCACTGGATGCCAACGGAAACGTCATCCTCGGTACCGATGGCAAACCGCTGCAGATCACGGTGAAGGACCGTATCACGACCGCATCGCCTTTCCTCTATCTGCAATACAAGAAAGGAGAGTTCTCGATTAAGGCCAAGACGATCTTCGCCGAGTCAGGCGAGCATATGAATATGAACGGCGGTTATGGTGTGAAGGCCATCAACCCGGACGGATCGTATGCCTATACGCCGACACGCACTTCGAGCAGCTGGATCAGCCTTGTGTACGGCGGTAAGGTAGGTAAACAGGAAGACAAGCACCCGCAGAAACTGCAAGGTATTCTGTTTGCCGGTTATGTGGAGAATCTCGGAACCAAAGATCCGCTGGCTGTCGATGCAAGCGGAGCGATCGTAGGTTACTACTATCCGCGCGTGAAGAACATGAACCGCATGTGGCGTCTCGTTCCTACGTTGCTGTACACGGTAGGTAAATTCCAGTTGGGTCTGGAGTACGACATTACTTCTGTACACTACGGCGACGGCAAAATTGATCCTGCTAACGGTCTGAGCAAGAACGGGCTGCATTGGGTGACCAATCACCGCGTAGAGCTGATGACAAAATATAATTTTTAATTCGATTGCACTTATGGAAATTATCACAACTCCGATCGAAGGTCTGCTTGTTATTGAGCCGCAAGTCTTCCAAGATGCCCGCGGGTATTTTGTAGAGACGTACAATGAAGCGCGTTATCGCGCTGCGGGTATCGACGCGCGCTTTGTGCAGGATAACCAGAGTTGCTCGAGTTACGGCGTGGTACGCGGTTTGCATTTTCAGCGTCCGCCCTATACGCAAGCGAAGTTAGTATGTTGCACGGTAGGACGGGTACTGGATATAGCGGTGGATCTGCGTAAGGGCAGTAAGACGTACGGACAGTGGTATAGCGTGGAGTTGAGTGAGGAGAACAAACGTCAGTTCTTTATTCCGAAGGGTTTTGCACACGGATTCTCCGTGCTGAGCGAGACGGCGATCTTCAACTATAAATGCGACAACCTCTACCATCCAGAGGCAGACGGAGGCATCTTGCTGAACGACCCGGACTTGGCTATCGATTGGCAGATCCCCGAAGAAAAGCGGATTATTAGTGATAAAGACACACGTCATCCGTTGTTGAAGGATTTGGATAATCCGTTTTGATTTACCATTTGGTCATTTACCATGTACCATTTATTGAGTCATTTAGCCATTTAGATATTTTATGAATATTTTAGTAACAGGCGCGAACGGGCAGTTAGGCAATGAGATGCGGGTGCTGAGTAAGGAGCATCCGAAGCATCGTTATTGGTTCACGGATGTGGTGGAGAGCGAGGGTGTGCAGGTGTTGGATATCTGCGACAAAGCAGCAGTGTCGGCTTTTGTAGCCCAACATGCCATTGATCTGATCGTGAACTGCGCCGCCTACACGAACGTGGACAAGGCCGAAGAGGACGAAGCGACGGCGCTGAAGATCAACGCCGAGGCGCTCTCTGTCTTAGGGGGACAAGGCGTGAAGGTGATTCATGTGAGTACCGATTATGTGTTCTCGGGCGATGAGCATGTACCGTGCCGGGAGACGGATCCGGTGGCGCCCAGGACGGCTTACGGAAGGACGAAATACGAAGGAGAGAAACGTCTGCTGGCAGAATGTCCGGAGGCTGTGATACTAAGGACGGCATGGTTGTATTCGGAATACGGGAATAACTTCGTGAAGACAATGATCCGGTTGGGCAAAGAGAAAGAGTCGTTGGGCGTGGTGTTCGACCAGATCGGTACGCCGACGTATGCGGCAGACCTGGCTTGGGCGATCTTCACGGTGATCGAGAATCCTGTATGGCATGCAGGCATCTATCATTTCACGAACGAGGGCGTATGTTCGTGGTACGATTTCACTGTGGCTATTCATGAGTTGGCAGGGATTAAGAATTGTCAAGTTCGCCCGATTTTATCGGAAGAATATCAATACAAGACCCCGCGTCCGCACTATAGCGTACTGGATAAGAGTAAATTCAAGAAGACGTTTGGTGTCACCATTCCGTATTGGTTGGACGGACTCAAACGTTGCATGCAACGGATTGGTGATTGGTAATGAAAGAGATACTTCGATTTCTGGCAGCGTTGTCGGCGAACAATAACCGCGAGTGGTTTGCTGAGAACAAAGCATGGTACCAAGAGTGCTATGCTCAGTTTGTGGCGTTTAGCGCAGAGTACCTTAAGCGGTTGTCGGAGATCGATCCGAGCTTGGCGGGGTTGCAACCGAAAGATTGTATATGGCGTATCTACCGGGATGTGCGTTTCAGTCATGACAAACGGCCTTATAAAGAGTGGTTCGGGGTATTCCCCGCAACAGGCGTACCGGGACAACCGAAGACCTGGGGTAAGAAATCGATGCGCGGCGGTTACTACGTACATATCCAACCGGGGCAGTGTATGTTCGCCGGCGGCATATGGGATCCGGGCAAAGAGTTATTGGACGCGCTGCGTAAGGAGATAGAGGCTAACTATGAAGAAGTGGAAGCTATCATGTCTGCGCCCTCGTGGCAAAAATATTTCTCCGATGATTTCGACCCTTATTGGGGTATGCTGAAGAAAGTGCCGGCAGGTTTTGATCCGGCATTCAAGCACGCGGAGTGGTTGAAGCACAAGACCTACACGTTCAGTACGCCGCTGACGGATGCGCAGGTGAGTTCGCCCGATTTCATCGACCAAATAATCGATATAGCCGCAGCGGGCAAGCCGATGAATGATTTCCTAAATTACACCTTCGAGGAGTACGGCGAGTTTCCGAGCAGGTGCTAATAATATTGGTCCCTTAGTTCAATGGATAGAACAGGGCTCTCCTAAAGCTCAGATTTGGGTTCGATTCCCAAAGGGACTACAAAAAGACACAAAACACAACACCATGAAACACAAATTGTTTCTCTTATTAACAGTACTATGCGCGTCAAGCATGATGCGGGCGGATGAGGAGTTCATCATCCGTCAGTACAACGACACGGTGATCCGTACGGTGACGGATACAGTGGTTCGTACAGAATTTATTCCCGACAGCGTTGCCAAGCAGCGCGAGGTCGTGATCCCCACCGATTCGACCGATCGCCGCGGACATTATATCCAAGCGCATATAGGCTTGGGTTATGGTAGTCTGGGTTACCGGTTGGAAGGTGCAGACAACCGCGTGAACGGTTCATTCAGCGCATTGCTGCAACTGCAATACGCGTATTATTTCCATCCAAACTGGGGTGTCGGCGTAGGTCTGTGGTTCACGAACTACACTTCGTTCGCGCACATAGGCGGCGCTTACCAATGGAAGGATCAGACCGATACGGACTACGAGCAGCATTATGACCACACCGCCTCCGTACAGAAATGGCGCGAGCGCGAGACGATTCATAACCTCGGCATACCTATCTCGTTGCAGTTCCAGATGCGCAAAGAAGACTGGAAAGCCGGCATCTTCGCTGCAATAGGAGTCGCTCCGTCGTTCTCTGTTTCAAAGAAATACAAGCTGCTGGAAGGTGTGATCGACCATTCGGGTTACTACCCGGCATGGGATCTGACGTTGACGGATATGCACGAGTTCGGAAGTAAAGATTATAAAGACGCACCGCAGTCGAAAGGCAAACTGAGCGTTCGCCCGCAGGCAACTTTCTTCGCCGACCTCGGTGCACTCATTCCGTTGACCAAGCAGATAGACCTGATGGTGGGCGGATACTTCAATATCTCGATGAATAACGCCAACAGTTCCGACAAAGCGGACTTGGGTTGGAAAGACGACACGTTCACCTTTATGAACGAATACAAAGGGGTTTATGCTACGACACTCGCTAACGGTTCTCATCCTTGGGAAGCAGGCGTGAAGGTCGGTATCCACTGGCATTATATCAAGCCGGACAAGCATGAGATAGAAGATTACTTCGAGCCTTTCATGCGCGAGGAGACGCGTACGGAGTATAAGGAGCGTCAAGACACGGTGCTCATCGCCCGCACCGACACGATTGTTCCGGAGCATATCCAACAGGTAGCTAAAGAAGTGGAGAAATTCAACAAGATATACTTTGCATTTGACAAGTATTACTTAACCAGCAAAGCAAAGTCCTATCTTAATTCGATCGTAGACGCGCTGAATCGTGTACCAGACGCACAGATCATGATTGACGGTCACGCTTCCTCGGAAGGTCAGAGCGAATATAACAACATCCTGTCCGAAAACCGTGCACGCACCGTACGTAACTATCTGATTAGTTGCGGCGTCGATGAGAGCCGTATCGTAACGGCCGGTCACGGATCCAGCATACCGAACGAGGATCTCGAGTTCGAGGAGATGTCGCGCGACCGTCGTGTGGAGATCAAGGTGGTTTATAACAACAATGTAGTGATCGAACAATAAGGAGGAACAACTATGAAAAACGGCAAATATATTATTTTAGGTTTATTGATGACCCTCGCGCTGAACATCAGCGCACGTACCTTCCGTACGGGCGAAGAGTTGTACGTCAATATGCAACAATCATTTGATTGGACGAGCGACGGCGCGATATTGTATCTGTACCTGTTTGATAATAACGGTCATAACACATGGCTCAATCTTACTCAGGAGAACGGCAAGTTATATAAAGGCACTGTCTCCTCCCAGAAAGATTACACAACGGCTATCGTCGTTCGTAAGAACCCTTCAAACCCTGCTAAACAGTTCGATGGCGATGTATGGAACCAGACGGAAGATATGAATATCCCGGATGACTGGAACTGTATCGATAAATTCGATGACGCAGCGCATCGTTGGGCTATGTATTCGCCGCAGACGAGTAAGATTAATGCATATGTAAGCGTTCTTACAGCCGATGAGATTCATATATGCCCAAGTGCTTTGGGTTGCATCATCGCCCTACGCCCGAAACTGAACGCAGATACCACCTCTTATATTTATGACCAAGTGACCGGTCAGGAGTGGTACGTATCGTCTAACGGCGGTTCTACGTGGAGCTCCATCAACTCGCATGCCGGCGCCACCCGTTCAGAGAACAATATAGAGGAGAAAGACCTGTTTACAAACCTTCCCAACACGCTTCCTGCCGGCGGTATCTATTATTACCTGCATTCATCGATTCCGGCCGGTCGTCATCTGATTCGTGTCCAAGATGATGCACCTGATTGCGCATTGAATTGCGAAATCACAGCCTTTGAGACCGCGGTGTCTAATGTGAACGCCGATGATAACACCTACACCTTGGACGGTATGGTGGCTTTCGGTCAGGCGAACGGTAATCTGGTTATATCCTGCGACGGCAAGTCCATTACGATCAGCGATCCGAAGAGCCCTCAGGCCTTCTCGCTGCATGGTGTTCCGGCAGCCACCGTCAGCGGACTGACCACTACGGCTACCGCTTATTTCGTAGGAGACCAGACCAACTGCTCCAAGGCCATCACGATTGATGTGCCGAATGCGACGGAGGCTGTGGCGGTTGTTAATGTTGATTCGTTAACCGGAAGGGGGTTTGTGCTCACGCCGAAAGATTACGATCCGGCGAACAACTATGTTTGGCTCGCTAACGGCGATACGGTTAAGGGTGCTCCGCAAGTGCTGGTCATTGATCCGTACAGTAAAGACTCCACAACCACTTATACGTATAAGGAGTACTACCCTGCCAGCGGTTCGATGGATGACATCATGGAGAACGGCGACTATGAGGATGAGACCTGGAACTATAACACCAAGAAAGTAAGTGAGTACGACTACTGGGGACTCTTCCCGCAGACGGCTACCACGCAGATCAACTTCTACAGAGACACCTTACCCGGCGGCGTCAATTACCCAGCCAAATATACCAGCAACGGGTTTTCCGTCGTTCGTAATGCCAATAATTTCTACCCGACCTACGCTAAAGTGACGGCTAAGTCCGGTAATAACTTCGGTCTGTTCGATGCTGCCACCGGCACTGCGGGTGCAAACAAGATGGCGTGGTACGCCACGACCGCCGATAACAGCAAACTGAAACTGCAAAAGGGCACGACTTATGTGCTCTCGTTCTGGGCAGCGAACATCAATAACTACGGTGAGATGGACAATGCAGCCAAGTTCAAATTCTATATCGAAGACATAACGAATCCTGCTAATCCTGTGAAGATTGACTCCTCCGAGGTACTGGATCTGAGCAAACAAGAATACCGCAATAACTTGTGGCACCAATGCTCGAAAACCATTCTGGCCAAGAATGATTACAATAATGTACGCATCTCAGTGGTCAACCTCAACAATCGTGCGCTCAATATCGGCAATGATTTCGCTTTGGATGATATTCAGTTCCACCCGATCAGCACGGTTTCCAAGGTAGTGAAGTCGCAGCAGCAGTTTGTTGTTACGGCACATCAACCGAAAATAACCGCTTTCACCGCCACGCCGCAACCGATAGGATGCGGAGGAACTTCGTTCGTGGTGAAGATGCATGTAGAGTACGAGAACCCGGACGGTCAACTCATCATCAAAGATGCGACGGATAATATCGAATATCCGTACACTGTCTCGGCTCCGTTTGACACGCCCCAAACCCTGGATAAAGACATCATACTGAACATACCGACGGCAGACCTGCACAACTGGGAAGTATTCTGGGAGAATACGCCGTCTATCAGCCGAACGACCACCACGAACAGTCCAGTCGTTCCTCTTATCGACACGGCCAAGATCGCGTTCAGCGAACTCAGTTGTACCGACCAGACCACTACTCTCACATTCGATCTGGACTACACCTACCAGCGCGGCACACTGACCTATTGGGTGGACGCACTGCCCAAACAGACAGCCTCCTACAGCGTGGATGATCCGACCAAACAGACTCTGACCGGTTTGACGGTGCCGAATATCCCGGCTGACGGCAGAGCGCACAAGTTGTATGTATCCTTCAGCGGAGCCAACAGTTGCTTCAAGAGTTATACCTTGCCGTACGCCCCGAAGACATCGGTCATCTCTTCGTTTGTGGTGACCAAAAACACGGAAACCGTGCTATGCGATGAAGACTCTTTCACCGTCACCATCACCGCAACGATCCCTTATGCTTTGTATGGAACGGCCTTCTTCACCTTGCCTATTCCGGGCGGACCGACCATCACCTCCCACATCGCCGGACAAGGTAAAACGAGTTTCACATATAAGGATATCAAGGTGCCCATGTGTGATACCGCTATGGTATTCACCCTCCGAATAATGGAGATTTCCGGCATGCATGCTTGTCCGGTGAGCGACACAATAGATATGCCGACACGCATGAGTTGCTCCAAACTGGATACCACGATCTGCGAGGGCAATACGGTTTCATGGATGGGCGACACCTATCCGACCACGCCGTATATCGGCACCGATACATTCACCAGCGGTTATGACAGTCTGATTCTAACCATCAAAGCTCTGCCACGTATCACCGTCGGCACCGTTAGTATGGTATGCGACAGCGCCAACGAGGTGCGTATCCCGTACACCGTCACAACCGGTTCACCGGACACGTATGACATCGCCGTGGATGGAAGCCATTATGCCGGAACAGTCAGCGGCAGCGATCTTGTCTTCTCTCCGACCACGATGGTAGCAGGTGACTATACAGCCACACTGACCGTCAGTGAGACCGGTATGGACTGCGAGTCCACGGCTACGACTTCCTTTACCATCGCCCTCTCAGGACACCTCTATAGCAAGTGGACGGATGTACTGTTCATCAGCAATGCGGACGGCAAATTCGTCTCCTATCAGTGGTTCGCAGACGGTGTAGCAATGCCCGGTGAGACGATGCAACGACTCTATGATCCCGACGGTTTAGCCGGCACTACCACGCTCTATCAGTGCCGAATGAATACCACCGACGGAAAGATCATATACACCTGCCCACAGACTTTCGACGATGCCATCCCAAGTCGCTCGGAGAACACCGGAAGTGCGGTACAAACGAAGAAGATCTACGACACGATGGGACGCCCCATTAACGGTACGCCGTCGAGAGGCATCTATATCGTTGTCATGGAGATTGACGGAGAACAAGTAACTACTAAAATGCTCATTCATGACTAAGCCAATTTTACCTGCATTAGCCGTAGATGCCGCATGTAGCGGTAATCCGGGTGTGATGGAGTTTCGCGGTGTGATTGCGGACACGGGCACGGAGGTATTCCGTCGGGGTCCGTTTAAGCAAGGGACGAACAATATCGGTGAGTTTTTGGCGCTGGTGCTCGGGCTGGCGTACATCAAGAAGTATAACTTACCTTGGGTGATTTACACGGACAGCGTGACGGCGCTGGCATGGGTTCGCGCCAAACGATGTAAGACAAAGATGGAGTGGACGATGGACAATCAGGACCTGTTTCTGATGGTACGCAAGGCGGAGATGTGGCTGCATGATAACAGTTGGAGCACGCCCATTTACAAGTGGGACACGAAGGCTTGGGGTGAGATTCCTGCCGATTTTGGTCGAAAATGATAAAAACAGATAGCAAAATAAAAAAAATTATACAAAAAATTTTTGTATATTAAAAAAAAGTAGTACTTTTGTAGTCGCAATTGAAAAAACAATTTATACACAAATAATTTAAATTAATCCACACTATGACAAAAGTAGCAATTAACGGCTTTGGCCGTATTGGTCGTCTGGCATTCCGTCAGATGTTCGAAGCTGAGGGTTATGAGGTAGTTGCAATCAACGACCTGACGAGCCCGAAGATGTTGGCTCACCTCTTGAAGTACGACACCGCTCAAGGTGGTTTCGCAGGCAAGTTCGGTGAGGGCAAGCACACTGTAGCTTACAAAGATGCTCAACTCGCTGAGGATGGCAAGACGGTTTTGGTTCCGGGTTCGATCATCGTAGACGGCAAGGAGATCACGATCTACGCTATGCCGAACGCAGCAGAGCTGCCTTGGGGCAAGTTGGGTATCGATGTAGTATTGGAGTGCACGGGTTTCTATACCAGCAAGGCTAAAGCAGAGGCTCATATCCAGGCAGGTGCAAAGAAAGTTGTTATCTCCGCTCCGGCAGGTAACGATCTTCCGACCATCGTTTATAACGTAAACCACAAGACTCTGACTCCGGCAGATAAGGTTATCTCCGCTGCTTCTTGTACGACCAACTGTCTCGCTCCGATGGCAGCTGCTCTGCACAAATACGCTCCGATCCAGAGCGGTATCATGAGCACGATCCACGCTTACACGGGCGACCAGATGATTCTCGACGGTCCGCAACGTAAGGGTGACCTCCGTCGTAGCCGTGCAGGTGCACAGAACATCGTTCCGAACAGCACCGGTGCTGCAAAGGCTATCGGTCTCGTTATTCCGGAGCTGAACGGTAAGTTGATCGGTAGCGCCCAACGCGTTCCGACTCCGACCGGTTCGACCACTATTCTGGTTGCAGTAGTTAAGGGTAAAGACATCACCAAAGAGGGTATCAACGCTGCCATGAAGGCTGCTCAGACCGAGAGCTTCGGTTACACCGAGGATGAGATCGTATCGAGCGATGTTATCGGTATGAAGTTCGGTTCGCTCTTCGATGCTACCCAGACCATGGTTGCTAAGATCGACGAGGACACCTATCAGGTACAGGTTGTTAGCTGGTACGACAACGAGAACAGCTACACCAGCCAGATGGTTCGTACGATTAAATACTTGGCTGAGCTCAAGTAAGTCGTGCCCTAGTGGCTAAGACGTACTAAGCGTAAGCTCAAGTAATAATAGTAAACAAAATCGTAAAAAAGTGGCATACACTCTTGTGTATGTCATTTTTTTGTTGTATCTTTGCACCCGAATTACTTAACCTTCATCAGTATGAAGCATAAATTACTCTCTTTTATTTTAGTTGTGGCGTTGGGATGCGTGTGCTCTTTCGATGCGCAAGCAGCCAATGAGACGTATAGTGTATGGAACGGTACGGACGCCACACCGATGGTTTTGTCGGATGCGATAGAGGTGCATTCGGCGGCAGACTTGGCAGGTATAGCGGCCTTGAGTGCGACGGAGGATTTTGCAGGAAAGACCATTACGCTGCATGCGAACATCGACTTGAATGGGCAGGCATGGACGCCTATTGGCAGTTCGTCCAAGCCGTTCCAAGGAACGTTCCAAGGCTCGGGTTATCTCATTCGCGGTCTACGCACCTTCAGCGGTGCGACGGACGGCGTGGGTTTGTTTGGTCATGTAGGTCCGAATGCGGTGATTGAGCAAGTCGGTATCAGTGGCGGCAAGATCATGGCGAAGACCAAGACGCGCATTGGTGCTCTCGTGGGTGTGTGCGCCGGAACCATCCGCCAATGTTGGTCGATGGCGCAGTTCGTAGCGACAGGCGATGTGACCGGTGGTCTGGTAGGCGAATTGACAGCTACGGGTTCAGTCACCGACTGCTATCAGTCCGGTTATCTGAACAATGTCTCCACCACCGTCGGCTGTATCGTCGGTCGTAACGCGGGCGCGCTCGTACGCGTTTTTAATATAGGTTATGCTTCGAGTGAGGACGGTCATGCGATCGTAGGCGAAGACAACGGCGGATCGTACAACCAATGCTATTTCGACCGGAAGGCTTATCTGCAGAAATCCGGTGTCGAGGGCAATAGCATCACACCTATCGACAGCACGGCACTGCTCTTCTCGGTGTTTGCGGGCAATGCTACGTGGTCGAACGCCACGACGCGCTATCCGATCCTGAGTGCTTTCGCCGGCAAGGATGCAGCCTTGTTGTCTGCAGCACCGATGTTCTTGGAGACGAACAGCACGGATCCGGTAGAGCACGCGAATGATATCACGCTGTCTTTTAGTGTGAGCGTAGAAGGCGGCATCTCATGGAGTTGTCAGAAAGAGGCGGATGAGCAGTGGATAGCCATCAGCCCGAACGGCAGCGTGCAGGTGACGCGTCCGTGCGCACCGACGGTGGTACTCGTAGATGCCCAACTGCATAACGAGACGCGCGTCGTTTATATGAGCCCGCGCCGCGTGGAAGACCTGATACCGGGTGTGTTTGTCGGTCGAGACGAAGAGGCGGATACACTCAATTATACGCATTATTACTGCTTCAACTCCTATGAAGAGTTTAAAGAGGATGCGTATATGACGATGGCCGAAGAGGGCTGGATCGGTAATGGCGACTACCACTATGAGGTGCTGCGCTACCGTATCACGGACACGGACACAGTGCTGATCGATACGATGCTGCCGGACTGCGGTCATGATGACTATCGCAATTGGTTTGACACCTGTAAGGTACCGACCGATGAAGCGGGTCATTATATCGTACGCAGTTACGTGCATGACAACGGCTGTATGACCGACTGGCGCGAGAACAAAACCGGTTTTGAGTACTATGTGTTCGGCGAGTTCGTTCCGGGTATGATCGTAACGAAACGCGACACGATCCTCTTGAATACCATCCCGACCCTCGTGAGCACATCGGGCAGCGAGGCTTCGTACGGAGGTGGCGGACCGGTTTATTACCAATGGTTCGTGGACGGCGATTCGATTCATGAGCAAACCGCGTTGGAATTGAATAATTATCCTATCACCAAGGCGGGTGTGTATGTGTTCACGCGCGGCACACGGGACAGTGTCTGCTACGTACCGGAACATGCCGTATCAGAGTTAGGCGAGTACATCGTGGTGGCTTTCAATGCGTTGGATCCGGGAGAGATCACCGACCACGAAAATAAGACTTTCTGTTCGGTGGCTGATGCCGAGAAGTATGTTATTGAAGCGACAGAGGCAACCGGCGGAGCGGGAACGATTTTATACCGTTGGCTTCGTGATGGTAATGTTATACCGCAAGCTACCGGTCGCGACCTGAGTCTGAGTAATATCGGTTTGCAAGCCGGCCATAAATATGTCTTTACCCGCGAGGTTCAGGACAACACCCGATTCACCACGTGGACCAAGAGCCGTTACGAGCTTCGCGTGACGATCCTGTCGCCGTTGAGTCCGGGTGCTATCGAAGACCAAGCGCGTTCACCCTACTGCTTCGACGAGGATGCCAAAGAAACAGCCACCGTTACGGTGCATATCAACGAGACGACCGCAGCCACGTGTGCGGACGGTCTGGAGTATCAATGGGTCCGTGTACCGGGCGATGAGGTGATCGGCGAGCAAGCGAACCTCAACCGTACGTTCCGTATGAGCGAGATCGATCCGGGTACGACCTACACCTATATCCGTTATGTGCGTCCGGCTCATTCAGATTGCGATTGGAGCAAGTCTGACGGCGAGGTGACTCAGCATTACGGTCAGGCAACGAGTGCCCACGTGACACGCAGTATATGCCGCGAGAAGATGCCATATACCATCACGCATGTGGGCAAAGACGGAAAAGAGACCTCACATACCTTCACGGAGGACGGCGAGACGTGGTCTTTCACGGATACAGACGGCGAGTGCCCGATTGACAGTTCCTTTACCATCCTCATCACGGAGATTCCTTCGTTCCGCATCGACACCGAGGCACATGTGTGCCAAGAGACAGGTACGATGGCGTTGGAGTTCGAGCAGACAGCGGGTATGGCGAATACCTTCCGTATCACGTTCTCTGAGGATATGTCGTTCTACATGGGTCGTACGGACACCGTAGGAACGATCACCTCTCCGGGTCTAATTCTGATGACGAACATGCCTCCGATCGGTGTCGGCGACTGCTATCTGAATCTGGAGATCGGTTATGCCGTCAACGGGGAAACGGAGGATATATGCTACAGCAGCCCGAGCAAACTGCAAGTGACGTTCAGCCTGGGCGGATACCTGCATACGAAGTACGACCGCGTGCTGTTCGTGGATAACAACCCCGATAACGGTCTGGAAACCGGCGGTGCAGAGAAACTGAAGTTCATCGCTTATCAATGGTACAAAGACGGACATATCCTGGAAGGCGAGACCAAACAGTATTACCACCAAGGCGGCGCATCGCTGGTAGGTACGTTCTACGTCCTTCTGACGGCACAGAACGGCGATCGGTATCGTTCGTGCGAGATCACCTTGCCAACGGAGGCAGGCGGTTCGGCACCTCGGATGTCCCAAATCTATCCGGTACCTGTCGAAGCGGGTCATCCGCTGACGATAGAGTGCTTCGGCGATGTACAGATCATCTCTTTCTACGGCGAGCGTGTGAGTGCGTTGAGGCATGTGGAAGGATCGGCAACGATGATCGCACCACCGATGCAAGGCGTCTATTTCGTACAGATCACCGCTGCGGACGGGACGGTAGAAACTCATAAACTGATTGTTAAATAAGGAGGAACGGATATGAAAACAAAGATCTTTATCATCGCATCGATGCTTATCGTAGCCGTTACCACCTCGGCTAAACAATACCCCGACTCCGTACGTCAAGCGAGCAGCGAAGAACCCAATATCGCATACGGCTGGAACTTCGAGTTCGCCGGTGGTCTCGGTGTGGGACGGTATGAATACCGGCAGATTGGTGCCTCGTGGACGAATAACGACCGCCATGTAACCAACAAGATTCAATTCCCCTCATGGAACGCCGCCTTTGGTTTAAGTTATTACTTCGTGCCTTGGATGGGTCTCGGAACGGGTGTTCAGTTCTCTGCTTATACGAATAAAGCAGCTGTGACCGAGCCTTGGTCCACGCCGCGGGATCCCATGCTCGTTGATCCGTTCGGCGACAGTTATGTGCTGACCTCGACCCCGCAGAACTTGTCGGAAGATCAGACGCTATACATGCTGGAGATTCCTATCGCGCTGAAATTCCGCTATCGTCCGGGCGTAGTAGGTCTGACGGCTACCGCGGGTATGAAGATCGGTCTGCCGATGGCCAATAACTACCGTCTGCGCGATAACGGCGCGATGCATAACTCCGTTTATTACCCGTTCTACGACCTGACGATCGAGGACGTGCCGACGGTTGTGGAGACCTTACCTATCGATGGTCAGTCGGGTAAATACGAAGCCCGTCTATGGAAGTCCATCAACTACGCGGCGTATGCGGAGTTAGGTATGCTCATCCGCGTGCATCAACGCGTAGAGCTGGCGATTGCCGCGTATGCGAACTACTACATCAACGATGTGATGGAGACGCATAGTACAACGCCCTTGGCCTTTGCAGACGGACGCAAGACAGGTGAGTACGACTTACCGTACACTACCTCGTATAACGGCGTACTGCGTACCAACGAAGTAGAGACCCTCCATCCGTGGTCAGTAGGTCTGAAGATCGGCGTGCAGATCAATGCGAACCGCACGAAGGCACAGCGTGACTACGATCGCGAGCAACGCAGACTGCGCAAACAACAGCAGGAAGAAGAACCCGTTTTGGAGGTAGTGGAAGAGGATACGTTGGAGGTGGTTCAAGCAGAAATAGAACCGATAGAGGTAATTGACCCGCGCGAAGAGGCTATCCGTCGCATCCGTGCGATCGCCGACTCCAACGGCATCAATATCTGCGAGGTGTTCTGTAAGATTCACGACACCGTTTATCTGTACCGCGATCCGGAACCGACGCCGGTCATCAAAGAGGACACCGTGGCCAAACAGCTGGATGATATGCTGATGAAAGCCGTCATCTTCTTCGATCTGGACAAAGCGGTACCTATCCTCGAACCGGAAGATATTCTGATACGCATCGCGGAGATCCTCAAGTGTCATCCGGATCAGAAGATTCATGTGAACGGACACGCTTGCCAACTCGGTAAGCCGGAATACAACAAACGTCTGGCATTACGCCGCGCGAAAGCGGTGGCAGACCAACTGAAAGCACTCGGTGTTCGCGAAGATCAGATGATCGTAGCCGGCCTTGGTCAGGACATCCCGTATCGCTATAACGGTCACCACCAGCTGAGCAAAGACCGTCGCGTGGAGATCGTGCCGACCTATCGGACGACCGAGATCGTACGCCCGGGTTCACGCCTCGCGCAGATCGCAAGACGCCATTACGGCAACCCCGAGTACTGGGTATTTATCTATGAAGCCAACCGTGATCAGATATCTGATCCGAGTAATGTGACGCCGGGTATCGAGTTGGAGATACCCAACCTCACAGAGCGGCTGAAAGGTATGAATGAGACGCAGGCTATGGAAGAAGCTCTGCGGCTCAAAGAAGCGATCATGAAACGTTAGTAGGGCTGAGAAGCACCTGAATTGGCATCGGTTTCTGTCTTAGGAGCCGATGCTTCTTTTTGTGCAGGAGTCTCTTTCACCTTCGCGGGTTTGCCGATCTTATCGAAGGCCTTGAGAAGCGTAGGGACATCGGTTTTGGCGGCATCGAAGGTGACGGTGACGGTCTTGGTCTTGAGGTCACAAACGATATCTTTGACTCCTTTCTCGAAGGCGATATTCTTCATGATCTTATCACAACACCCCTGGCAATGCAGGTCACAAGAGAGGACCACCACTTGTTTGTCGGCCTTAGCGGCGAACACGATTACAGAACAAAGTGCAAAGAACAAAGATAATACATATTTTCTCATAACAAACTACCTATTTGATAAACAACAAATGATATGAACCAAGCCAAGAAGAGGCTGTGGAAGACCGTGAACCAAGCCCATTGTTTGCCGGCTTCGCGATGCAGGGTAGCAATCGTTGCTACGCAGGGGAAGTAGAGCAGCACAAAGAGCATGAACGAGAAAGCCGTCAGCGGTGTGAAACCAGCCGCACTGATGTCGCCGCCGTAGAGGATGGCGAGTGTGGAGACGATGGCTTCCTTCGCCGGCAGGCCGGTGAGCAGGCAGACGGACATCTTCCAATCGAAGCCGAGCGGCTCCATGAGCGGAGAGACGAACTGCCCGATCGACGCCAGATACGAGTGCTCGAGGTCATTGAGGTCCTGAGTCGGGAAATACTCGAGTGCCCAGATAATGACAGACGCCCAAAGGATAACCGTGCAGATCTTCTGCAGGTAATCCGCCACGCGCTCTCCTATATGCGCCGCCGTGTTACGCGCTTTGGGGATACGGAACTCCGGCAACTCGTTGACCGTATCGTCGTTATCCTGCCGGAACCAATTGGTGCGTTTCATGATGATGGCAAAAATCACCGACAGGCAAATGCCGATGGCATAGAGCGAAATCATCACGAGGGCTTTGTGGTGCTCAAAGAACGTATCCACGAAGAGCATGTACACCGGTAGCCGCGCCGAGCATGACATGAAAGGTACCATGAGCATGGTGAGCACACGGTCTTTGGGATTCTGTATGTCGCGTGCCGCCATGATGGCCGGGACATTACAACCAAAGCCCATCAGCATCGGGATGAAACTACGGCCGTGCAGGCCGACGCGGTGCATGATCGTATCCATGATAAACGCCTCACGCGCCATATATCCCGAGTCCTCCATGAGCGAGATGAAGAAGAACAGGATGATGATGTTGGGCAGGAAAGCCAACACAGCGCCTACGCCCTGCAGGACACCGTCGATGAGCAAGGACGACCACCAACTCGGTTCCATCAGCGTCCAGAGCCATGCACTCAATCCGTCGACGCCCCCTTCTATCCAAGCCTGCGGGTAGGCCCCCAACGTGAAGGTACACCAGAAGACGAAATAGAGAATCGCCATCATGATGGGGAAGCCGAGCCAGGGATTGGTCAGCACCTTATCGATGCGCTCCAGGCGTGTCTGGTGCTTGTCGTCCTTCGCGTGCGTGAGCGTCTCCGTTAATATACCGTGCACGTACGCGCGATAGGTGTCTTCATCGCCCTCTTGATCACGCAAGTGGTAGATCGGGTGCGCGGTAGATGCAGGGCGCGCAGCCACTTCGCGCAGGATGGACAAACAATTCGGCAAACCGTAGTTGAGGCGCACAGAGACACGGCAGGTGGGAACACCGATGAGTTGCTCCAACTTAGGCAGGTTGAGGGAGTGGTCGGTCTTGAGAAGCAGATCATAGCGCCCGATGGCCAAAACGATCTTCTGATGCTCATCGATGATATGCGGCGTGAGCATGAGCGAGTCCTCCAAACGCGTAGCATCAACCACCTGCAGCACGACGTCATAGGCATGTCCGTGCAGTTCATCGGAGTGATGCACCTCGACAAATTGCATGGTTTCGCCTGCCAAGTTCTGCAGGGCTTGACACAACGCACTCTTACCGCTCTGCGGCAGTCCTATGACTCCTATTTGAATCACGCTGCAAAATTACTGCTTTTTCGCGATGCGCACAATACCTAATTATAGGGATTTTAATGTTTGGCAGAGCCATTTATAGCAGCGCTCCGTCGAAGGGATAGAGAGACGCTCCTGGGGCGAGTGAACTCCAACCATCTGCGGACCAAAGGAAACCATGTCGAAGTAGGGGTATTTCTCGAGGAAGAGACCGCACTCCAGGCCGGCATGGATAGCGAGCACCTGCGGCTCGGACTTGAAGAGATCCGTGTAGGACTTCTTCACCACCTCTAACAAGGGAGAGTTGGGGTTCGGTGCCCAACCCGGGTATCCGTCTCCGTGCGTCACTTCGTCGCACGCCAAAGAGAGGGCTTGCTCCACCGCCCATTTGAGGTGGTGTTTAGCCGGTTCTTTGGAGGAGCGCTGAGACGTATTTATCTCGATGAAATCGGAGGAATCGGCACTTTTCATCTTGATGGAGGCAAGGTTGGTAGAGGTCTCCACGAGTCCCGGCATCTCTTTACTCATCGCAATCATTCCGTGCGGACACTCGCAGAGCGCCATGATAAGACGATAGGCTTTGTCGGCGGGAACGAACATATCGGGCATATCGCAGGTCTCGAGTTCGAGGCGCATGTCTTTCTCCACTTCGCCGAAGACACCTTCCATCTGTGCCACGAAATGATTCCACTCGATGCGGATCTGCTCTTTGTACGCCATCGGGATCGCGATGACGGCTTCGGCTTCGCGAGCGATCGCATTGCGGAGGTTACCTCCGTTGATAGATGCGAGTTGGATCTCCGTCTGCGGCCAGATGCGCGCGAGGAACCAAACGATAAACTGGTTGGCGTTTGCGCGACCTTTATTAATATCATCCCCGGAGTGACCGCCGAGCAATCCTGTCACAGAGAGACGGATTGCGATTCTCGATTCTCGATTATCGATTATCGTAGGCACGTAATGCATTTTCGCGAGGGTGTCGATTCCACCGGCACAACCGATGAAGATCTGACCGTCATCTTCGGAGTCGAGGTTGATGAGACGTTTGGATTGCAGCATACCGTCTTGCAGTTTCATCGCGCCGGTGAGACCGGTCTCCTCATCTACCGTAAAGAGGCACTCGATAGTCGGGTGTGGCAGGTTCGGATCGGTGATAGCAGCGAGTGCCATGGCGATACCTATGCCGTCATCTGCACCGAGGGTCGTTCCTTTCGCTTTGAGCCACTCGCCGTCCACGTAGGTTTGGATAGGATCGGTCATAAAGTCGTGCTGCACGTCGCCGTTTTTCTCGCAAACCATGTCCATGTGGGCTTGAAGGATAACACCTTCGTGGTTCTCGTAACCTGGCGTAGCGGGTACACGCATGATAACGTTCATCGCTTCGTCAGCCACACATTCGATGTTATGGGATGCGGCAAAATCTTGCAACCACTTACTGATTCGCTCTTCGTGCTTAGACGGACGAGGTACTTGATTGATTTGCGCAAAAATGTCAAAAACTGCTTTCGGTTCCATATACTATTCTATTTAAATTATCAAATTCGGCACAAAGTTACAACTTTTTTTGCATATTTCAAAATTTTATAGTACCTTTGCAGCCGATTTATGAGACAATTCGGATTAATAGTGCTTTTTTTGAGCCTCAGCGTGTGTGCGTTGTGGGCGGATGACACCCAACAACCGGCGTATCAGATTGCCGATAACACCTTCTTTGACCCCACGCGCAAAGTGGAGAAAGAGAAGAGTTATGAGTTCGGCGTGGAGTACCGTATTGAGGTGGGATACGCACAACATGAGCAGCGCACTCGCAAGTTGACTTATCCGGGTTTGTACTTACACGGCATTCGCTTGGGTGCCAGTTTTACCTTCAATCTGCCAATTCGTTTCGGTTTGCAGACAGGCGTTTATTACACGCTGCTTTATGGTCATAACGAGCAACACTGGCGTTCCATGGACGCACCGAGTGTGCAGAAGGAATACATTGACCACCGTGTGCTGGAGCATAATCTAACCATTCCCGTGCGCGTTTACTATACGATTCCTCTCTGGAAGAAATTGAACCTGTTCTTCTATACAGGTCCGCAGTTACATATCGGTTTGGCGCAGAAAGATTACATGGACAAGCAGCTGAGCACGAAGACCGAGGCATGGTTGCAAACGATCGGTGTAGCCACCGAGCCCTATGACCGATATGCAGACGAACTGATTCGCGCTAATATTCAATGGGGTTTAGGCGGTGGTCTGGAATGGGATCGTTACCGTTTGCAATCGGGTTATGACTTCGGTCTGAACAATCTCGTACGACATAAACAACTCCCCAAACAGCACATGTCTGAATGGGGATGGTTCGTAACGTTCAGTTACAGATTCTAAATCTATTCGATAATCTCTCCTTCTTTGGTTTATTCGTGCGTAATTTCCGGTGCGACCATCTTGAGGAATGGTTCCGGCAACGGAAGTCGGTTCGGTCCACAGCTCTGTCCGTACGGATTACGCTTGAACTGTCCGTTCTCTTCCTTGCGCTCTTGACCATCGATGAACTTCGTGACGAGGTAGATATAAAGTCGTTGCCAATCCGCCACGAGGTTCTCTGCCTGCGAACATGAATAAGAAGTAAGGAACGCACGTGCGTCTTCCTCATTCAGTTCGGCAGCTTGTGCGTCCACACCTTCGATCTGCGTATTGAACTTATCGTCCCAGATCTGCTGGTTCTCGCGTACATGCGGATACATGCGGCTATACTTGGTGTACGCCCAGTTAGCCACAAGGTTGAAGGTCCACCATGCACTGGTCGGCGAGAAAGTATAACTGTCTCCGTTGCCTTCTGCAAAACACTCCGGGATATGGTTGATGCAGCAGTACATCGGGGTATAGCACGAACAAGCTGCGTCATCTACGCCGAACCAGAAGATACCTTTCTTACCGTTTCGCATCTGTGCCACAAACGACCAAGCCGTCTGCTGGGTAGCCGTCGGACGCTCGTACCAGTATTGCAACGTATCGGTTCCGTTCACCGCACACTTGAAACCTAGACCGCCGAAACGTAACTTACTCTCCCACGGACCGGCATCGGTACCTTTGGTGATATCGAGCGGCGTACCTTTGTACTCGTCACGCATACATTCCTTCATATCCTGAACGGTTACTTTGCGGTTCGGGATGATCCACAGCGGCATATGTTCGCCTTCATTTTTTCCGTTGGAATCGCGGAAAGTTTTTCCTGTCGCGTAGTCAAAATAGCGCTCCATGTCATCGCTGAAATGGTTGAAGAACGACCATACACGTGCTTCGCACACATAGAGTCCGCTGAAGTCGAAGGGGTTATAGGCAGCCTGGAAAGAGAAGTCCTTGTCCGCGCCGGTGAAGTACCCTTTCTCGCGCGCGAAGGTAATAAGGTCTTTATCCCACATGCAATCGCCGTTGATCACACAATTCAGTTTTTTATTGATCTTCGCTTTCTTGCTGATCGGCAACGTGGTGATACGCGCTTGGTTGGCATGACCGGCAATCGCGTTATCGGGAATACGAACAGCTACCCAGTTAGCACCTTTCTTACCCGGTCCCTTACCGATGAGATCCATTATCCAGACCTCATTGGGGTCACCGAAAGAGAACGACTCGCCTTCAGAAGCATAGCCATATTCGTTGACCAGTTTGATGAACCATTCGATCGCTTCGCGAGCCGTCTTGGAGCGCTCCAACGCGATGTAGATCAACGATCCGTAGTCGATACCTACGGTGTCCCATAACTCCTCGCGACCGCCCCAAGTGGTCTCACCGATGGTCACTTGGTGTTCGTTCATGTTACCTACTACCGAATAGGTATGTGCCACTTGCGGAATCTGCCCGAGCGGACGTCCGGTGTCCCAGTCTTTGACCTCACGCATAGCGCCTTCCGGATAGTCGGCAGCCGGCGAAAAATGCAAATAACCGAACATACCATAGGAGTCAGCGGCGTACGAGATCATCGTACTGCCATCTGCGGAAGCGGCTTTGCCTACTAAAAAATTCGTACATGCGAATGCTGCAATCGGCAGCAAGAACGCCATCATCAATAAACTTTTTCTCATAATAAGCGTGGATTTTGTAATTCGTCCATTCGTTGATCCCGTTTCTTCAACGCGATCTCATAAGCTTTGCGGTAGTACTTGAAGAAATGTTTCCAATCGGCTTTCTTCGCCACCGCCTCTGCCTCAGCGCGGGCACGCGCCTTGTCTTCTCCGCACAGACGGTCGTATCGCAACAAGGCGTCTGCTATGTTCTCCGCCACTTCGTTGAAGTTCGAGTCGGTTCGATCGATAACGACGACACCGAACTGGTCTTTCTGTTTGGCTGCCCACGCACCGAAACCGGCCAATGAGGTCGTTATCGTCGGCACATGGAACGCACAGGACTCCAGCGGCGTATAACCCCAGGGCTCATAGTACGAGGGGAAGACCGTTACGTCCAGACCCAACAGCAGGTCATAGTATTTCATACCGAACATCGGGTCTTGGCCGTCCAGATAATACGGCACAAACACCGCACTCACCTTGCCTTTGCGAGACGGCGCACGATCCAGATAAGGAATCATCACGAATGCCACCACCTCTTTTTCCGGTTGGTTACTGTGATAGATCTTCTGCGCCAACTTATCCAAAGCCGCAGCAAACACATCGATACCTTTGTTCTTTACCTCTAAACGACCGGATATACCTACCAGCAAGGCGTTCTGCGGAACGACACCACCCAGCATTTTGCCGGCAACCTTATGCAAAGCCTCGCGAGCTTTGGCACGACGGGCATCGAACTCCGCGCCTTTGGGCACATAGGTCGGCTCAAAACCATTCGGGGTCACGATATCCACGGGTTTGTCCAGCAACTGCTTGCACTCGCGCGCGGTGATGTCGCTGACCGTCGTAAAACAGTCTGCCCAATGCGCCGCTTGTTTCTCCACGGAGTGCTTGGAAACCATGTTCAACTCATAGGCCATCTGATCGCCGTTATACGCCTCGAAATAGTCGTACAGCGGTTTGCCGTTGCCGGCGATCGAGCGACCGATACCTGTTGCGTGGGTCGTGAACAGCGTCGCAATCTGCGGGCAATGATCCTCCAGATAGAAGATCGAGAAAGCCGTCTGCCACTCATTCGCGTGCATGCAGAAATTCGGTTTCTTGCCTCGGGTTTTCAGGCTCTTGAGGAGGAACTTGTACAAACTCTCCATCACCATGCCTGCGGCGTAGCCGAACAGACAAGACTCGTCGTAATCTCCGTACGCCGCATGACTCTGCACTTGGAACTTATTCCATGCCCAGGCATAGATCTCATCCTTCTTCGGCCAGAGAGAATCGAACTTCAGCAGAATCGCCATCGGCTCGCCCGGCACTTGCCAACGACCGATACGGACGGGCAGCGGAGCTTTCCATTCCTTGAGTAACGATTTGTCTTGCTTAAAGTATATATCACTATGCTCCCCGAAATCAGGCCCGAAGAAAAAGACCTTGTCCGGGTGCTCGGCTTGCATCGAAGCCGCACGTGTACTTAACACGGCATAGATTCCGCCAACGCGGTTACATACCTCCCAAGAGGTTTCAAAAATATAATCAGGTTGCATTATTTCAATTCGCCGTCAGCGGCTAATTTAGTTACATCTGTATAAGCGTTCAACAGAACGGGCGTGGTAACAAACTTGTTATTATCCGACCCCACAAACGGCATGTACCAAACGCCTTGCTCGTTGGCCCAATAGATACGGTTGTTGTACTGAGTCTCCAAGGTTAGTGCCGCACAGGGGAGCGGATCGATCTGCACGGGATACGAACCGTCGATATTCGATACCCAAAGACCGTTGGCACGATAGTATATCTTACGGCTCGCTATCTTAAAGCCCTCCAGTTCCGGGAAGACGCTCTTCAATTCCGACAACCTGAACTCGTAGCCGTTATATACCTGCGCCGTGTCCTGTTCTTTATCCAAAACCGAAGATGGGTCTTCTAATGGTTTTACCTCTTCTGCTCTGTCGTCGAAGATACGTTGACTATAATCTCCGTCCGGTGTTCGCATCAGCACGGAGTTGGTCTTCTGGTCGTGAATATAGAACGATTTGACGATCTCCGTCGTATCACCGTTCAGGATTACCGCCAAGCTCACCTCTGTCTCTTTCTCCGGCTCGGTGAAATAGCATGTGATCGACATGCCGCTCATGATTGCTGTTGGATCCGGTACGTCCCATATGAGTTCCAAATCGTAGTTGTACGGATTATAGACATTGGCGGTGAAGGTATAGTCCTTGTAAATCACAAACGTGGTATCCGATGCCGTAAAAGTAGGTATCGTATCCGTAACCGTCACTTGTTTGGTCACCGTCCATGATTTTTTCTTATCCACCTTCAGCGTCACGGTATACGTACCCGGCTGTTTGTAGATATGCGACGGCGACTTGAGTGTCGAGGTAGCCCCGTCACCATACTGCCATTCCCATTCCTCGCCCGTAGAGCAGAGATTACCAAAAGTCACACTCTGTCCGGCTCTCGGCTGCTGCGGAGAGAACGAAAAATCAATGGTATGCTTCTTGCACGCTATCAGCGCCAAGCAGAGTGTCAATAAGATGTAAATTTTTTTCATAATCATCGTTGGCATTTAGCCAATGTATGTCTTTATCGCGCCGGAACCAAGTCATCTGTCGCTTGGCGTAATGGCGCGTGTTTTGTTGTATCAATTCGATGGCACGATTCAGATCGTACTCTCCGTCAAAATGTGCAAACAATTCCCGATAGCCCACGGTTTGCAGACTGTTCAACCGGCGTTTCGGATAAACCGATCTCGCTTCCTCAATCAGCCCCTCTTTCACCATCTGATCTACGCGCCTGTCTATGCGCGCGTATAATTCTGCGCGGGGACGTTCCAGACCAATCTTGATGATTCTAAACGGACGCTCTTTGCGGGTGTTGGTTCTGAGCAATGAATAAGCCTTTCCGGTCGTCACACATAGCTCCACGCAATGTGCCAAGCGTGCGGGATTCTGCTGATCTACCACCTGCCAGTAGTCCGGATCGAGGCGCTGTACTTCGGCTTGCAGCCATTTTAACCCTTCGCCGTTCGCCATTCGTCCCTTCGCCATTACTTCCGCACGAATCTCGGTTGGCACATTCGGCAGGTCGTCCAGACCGTTACATACGGCATCGGCATAGAGCATCGAACCGCCGGTCATCACCACCACCTCATGGGTTGCGAATAACTCCTCCAAAAGCGCTAACGCATCACGTTCGTACTGACCCGCATTATAGTCTTCCTCCAACTCGCGCGTCGCCACAAAATAATGCTTCACGCGTGCTTGCTCCTCTTTGGTCGGTGCGGCTGTTCCGATAGGAATACCCCGGTAGATCTGACGGCTGTCGCAGTTGAGTATCGGGCATCCGAAATGCTCCGCTACCCGTAGCGACAACTCCGTCTTACCGACACCCGTCGGACCCACTATGAGCAGAAGCGTGGGCATTAGAACATTGTTCCGTCGTCGAAACTGAGGTCCTGAAATCCCTCCATGTCGATGTCGCCGAGATCGTATTCGTCTTTGAACTCGTCGTCGAACATAAAGTCATCGTCCGCGCTCTTGCCACCGACACCGGCCAACGGATCTTCGCTCTTCAACTGTTTCGGCGCTTTGCCCGTCGACTCCACGCACTCCACACCGTTCATCGAACCCGCTTTGATCTCCTTCAGGCTACCGAAGAAATAGCGCTCGAACATCGGATCGAAGATATAAATGAGTCGCTGACCCTGCTCCTCGATCAAATCGCTCAGACGCGTCTCGTTCATCACCATGTTGTCGTACTCGAAGTTCGAGTCCATCTCCACGAGCGTCACTTCCTGACCCTTCTCCCATTCATCATTACAAAGGAAGAAGGAGGTCATCTGATCGTCCGGATAACCTACACTCTTCAAGATGGCTTCATGCAGATCCAGAAACGTGGCATCTGCATCAGCCTCAAACACGCGGCGGAAGTTCGGATCGCCTTCCTCACACGAAAAAGTAAATCTGTATATCATAGTTTAATTGTTTGTTATCTCACAACTGACCTGCCTCTACGAGGTTGATCACGCGTTCCGTGATACGGTCTTTGTCCGCAGCATCGTACTCGTCCTTCAGGTTATTCCGAAACAGTTTCGCCACTACCTGCCAGAAATCAGCCGCAGCCTTGCTCTTGTACTGCTTGATCAGTTCATAACTCGTCTTGTTCGTCTCCCGATCCAGCAGTTTCATCAGCATCTTTCCCTGGCTGGCGTACATACCCCGGAAATCCTTCTCGTACTTCTTGAACAGCGATCTCTCATAGGCTCTCCACCATTTCTTGCGGGCTTTCTTATCGGGTATCTTCGCCAACTCCTGATCGGCATACGCAATATCCTTCGAGATCTTCTTCGCGTACGGGAGGCATTTCTTCACATCGCGCACCGTCCGCCAATAGAATTTCTCCTGTTTCTTGTTCTTGAACTGCATGGGTGGATACACCCACAACTCGTGCAGATACGCCATATAGATCGTATCGCCGTCCTGGACACGGATCATACAGGAGTCCAGATACTGATCGGCGGCAAAAGCCTGGCACCCGAGGGCAGCCAATAGTACTATGTACAGTAGTCGTCTCATCATCTTACCGAGCTACTGACAAATACCGTGCCAATTAGTAACTGAGCGCAAAGATCACGCGGCCTGCGGACGGTTTGCCCGTCACCATGCACTTACCCGGCTCGTTCTTGTGTCCCGGCAGTTCGATCGACGGGATACAACGGATGGTTGCCTTGGTCTCGTCTTTGATCTTCTGCTCGGTCTCTGCCGTGCCATCCCAATGTGCCAGGATGAATCCGCCTTTCTTCACTTCCTCTTTGAACTCCTCGTAGCTGTTCACCTCGCGCGTGTTGGCGATGCGGAAATCCAGAGCTTTCGTCAACAGGTTCTTCTGGATATCCTCCAACAGGGCTTGTACTTTTTCTACGATGCCATCGAGCGAAATGGTCTCTTTGCTCTGCGTGTCGCGACGTGCGATCTCGATCGTGTTGTTCTCCAGATCACGACCTCCCATGGCCAAACGAACAGGCACACCCTTCAACTCATAGTCTGCAAACTTATATCCCGGGGTATATTTCTCGTCGGTATCGACTTTCACGCGGATACCGAGCGCTTTCATCTGATCGGCAATCGGATTCAGTTTCTCCATCAACTTGGCCAAGTCTTCCTCTTTCTTGAAAATCGGCACGATAACCACCTGAATCGGAGCCAAGTGCGGAGGCAGTACCAGTCCGTTATCGTCCGAGTGCGTCATGATCAGCGCACCCATCAGACGTGTCGAAACACCCCAGCTGGTTGCCCAAACATACTCATATTTGTTCTCCTTGCTCAAGAACTGCACGTCAAAGCTCTTCGCGAAGTTCTGACCCAGGAAGTGGCTCGTTCCGGCTTGCAGCGCCTTACCATCCTGCATCATCGCCTCGATACAATAGGTGTTCAACGCCCCTGCGAAACGCTCGTTCGGACTCTTCACACCTTTCACCACCGGAATAGCCATCACGTTCTCAGCAAAATCCGCATAAACGTCCAACATCTGACGGGCATAATCCTCTGCCTCTTCCTTCGTGGCATGTGCCGTGTGACCTTCTTGCCAGAGGAACTCGGCAGTGCGCAGGAACAGACGCGTACGCATCTCCCAACGCATCACGTTACACCATTGGTTGCACAGAATCGGCAGATCGCGATAAGACGAGATCCAGTTCTTATACGTGCTCCAGATGATCGTCTCCGAGGTCGGACGAATGATCAATTCTTCCTCCAGTTTCGCTTGCGGATCCACGATCACACCCTTTCCGTTCGGGTCGTTCATCAGACGGTGATGGGTCACCACCGCACACTCTTTTGCAAAACCTTCCACGTGCTCGGCCTCACGGCTCAAGAACGATTTCGGAATCAACAACGGGAAATAAGCGTTCTTCACACCCTGCGCCTTAAAACGACGGTCTAACTCTGCCTGAATGGTTTCCCAGATGGCATAACCATAAGGCTTGATCACCATACAACCACGAACGGCACTCTGCTCTGCCAAGTCGGCTTTTACCACCAACTCATTGTACCACTTTGAATAATCCTCTCCACGAGGAGTCAACTTCTGAAAACTTGCCATATATTTAATTTATATTCTTATAGTCTAACAACCGAGCGGTTCATCGCTCCGCATAAATTGCGTGCAAAGGTAATACTTTTTTTTCATATACGCAAGCCCGCGCGCGATTTTCTTCGTTTTTCTTTCCATTTGTGAGCTCGCGGTGTAGGCGGTTTACCGCTTCGCCGGCGCTCCTTCTCCTTATCCTCCACCGCGCCATGTTCGCCCTCGCGTCCGTCGCATCGTCTGTTGTCCCAAATGATATTCGGGCATATCCACTGCGCCGCCCCGCCCGCTTCGGTCTCAATGCGGGTGTGCGTTTGTTGTTTACGCGGGATAACATCCCGCATGTGGATTCCTCTTTTAGCTATTAGAGGGTACCTTCGGTGACTTTTTTTCTCATTTTTTACAATTATCACATCAAAAATTTGCATATGTCAAAGAAAAGCTGTACCTTTGCAACCGAAAATCTACGCTGGAGGGATATGTCTCTTCTATAGGGTGGATTTTCTGACATATTGAATAGCGTTTATTGACGCTTTGTGTTTGACAAGTCGGAACTTCGCAACTTTCGGAATTAAAGGTCAGAATCAAAGTGAGCAATAGATGCCTATGGGTGTGACATAACACCTGCTTTGTTGTATTCATACAGAGCAGTTTGTCATATCGGCGTAGGTTTCCTGTTGTTTATTTGACTTTTAAGGCAATGCGAAGGCCTCGACTTGTGAATAAGCAACTCGAGGTCTACGCTTTTTGTATACACATAAACAAATTAAAATCAATAGTTATGAAAAAAGGAAACATCATTTTACTAGTCGTTACAATCTTTACGGCTATGGTATTCTCTTCCGCAAACAATTTTGCGAGCGCCAAAAGTAGTAAAACTGAAATTGTCAATTCTGGCCTTTGTGGTGATAGTGTCCAATGGCATTTTTCTCCGGATTCCGGATTGTTGATTATTTCTGGAAAAGGAGCAATAAACAATTTTCCATTCCCAGGAACACCAACCCCTTGGAAAAGAACAAGTGTAGATTCTCTCGTAATAGAGGAAGGCATCACGGAAATAGGTGATTACGCTTTCTATTATTGTGAAAAGATTAAAAGCATAAAGCTGCCTAACTCGCTAACGCGAATAGGAGCGTTTGCTTTCACGGGTTGTAAAGGATTGGATAGCCTAGAAATACCAGCCAGCGTAAGATATATCGAACATAGCGCTTTTTGTTATTGTCGAAATATCAAGAGTCTTAAGATTCAAAGCGATTCTATTGACATTGCGTCTTTTGCTTTCGGCTTCTGTGACAATCTAAAGAGAAGCGCATATTCGTTTATGTCAGAAGGAAGACATATATCGTCATGTGCTTTTTATAAATTACCGGATTCTGAGGAACAACAGAATAACTCTGCGGCTACAGAGCAGGTAGACTCGGTTCGTGTATATCTCCCTGAACCAATAGAGATTATTAATCCGAACTAACGAGTTGAATAATGTTGTTTAATACATGATATATACGCATGGCTCATCCTCTTACAGAGTGGACACCTTACAAAGTTGGCAAAGCAAAAGTATATATGCGGCTTAACACAGACAATGGTTCATGGAACGTCATGATAAAGCATCCGAAGGGTTTAATATGGACAAAAGAGTTATATTCTGATGATATAACGCAGGAAGAGATACTGTCATGTATTATTCAAAAATATAGAACTCAACTATATTAAGAATTGTAATTATTTATAAAGGTGCACACGAGACCTATAGTGTAGAAAATGATGAGAAATTATAAAGTATTGGCTATTGTCGCTTTGGCCTTATTTATAGGTATCAAGCCTATATGTGCTGTACAAAAGACTTATCCGGCTAGAAAAGCAAATAAATTAGACGTTGCTACAAAAGTAAATGTTGGTGGTTATTGGGCAGATAGTTGGGATAGAAAGGTAGCCATAGTAACAAACTTTTCGGATAATTCGTGCGTAATTACTTTATTTCCGCAAAATGAACAAGCATGGAACTTCTATTGCCGTATAACATTAAAAGACTTTACTATCCCTAATAGCAAAATAATAAAAGAACATAAGAAATCTAAAGAATCGTTCTACTACGCATGTAATGTAGAATATTTTTACAATGTACAATATCCTTCTATTGAAGAATGTTTCGCAAACTATGGAGGGTTTGTCGTAACATCAAAAGATAGTGAAGCAAAAAAGAGAACCATTGAAGGAGGTATAGGATTAAATCGGTTCTTCTTCTCTGCTGGTGATAAATTTGGAGATAAAATCGATGAACTTATGGATTTTCACCTCTTTATTGATGACGTAGCTATGAGAGTGTATTTTATGGATCACCTTAAATTTTAAATTATGAAACGACATCTATTCTGGACTATATTATTTATTCTATCTGCTTATTATATAGATGCTCAAAGTACATACAACCCTGCAGTAGCCTCTCAATCTAATAGTACTCACAATGTTTGGGGCGTTAGATGTTATAAAGATAAAACGTTAGTTTTCTTTGAGTGTGCAGCTTCTCGCTTTAGTGACTCTTCTTTTTCTATATCTTCACATACTACATTATCCTCAAATACGGGAAATTTATGTGTCACAATTAAAAGCTGGGGTATGTATGATGCTGAAAATGATGTTACTACGCAGCGGGATTTCGACAAATTATACACCGTTGATGCTGGAACACGTACCATATATGTAATGGAGTTTGAAGCTATACCATTAGGAGTAGAAAATATAACAATTCGAGAAAATATTCGTAATGAATTTTTTTGGAAAGGTATTCAAATAAAGAATAGTGCCAAAATGGAAGATGTACAAGGTTCTCAGGCCGCACCATCTTCCCCGGGTAGAGAGCCTTCTTCTCCAAGCGATGACTCCTTTGAGGAATGGGTTGGTTCAGGTAGCGGTTTCTTTATTAGTCGCACGGGACATATCGCGACAAACTACCACGTTGTAGATGGCATGACTAAATTTCAAGTAGAATACTACCAAAATGGCAAGAAATACACATATCCGGCAAAAGTAATCGCTTCAGACCCGAATAATGATATGGCTATTATCCGAATTGACCACGAAGATTTTACAACTATACCGACTATTCCGTATAAATTTGATACTAAGACAAAGGAGGTTGGAACGGATGTATTTACGCTGGGGTATCCGCTAACGTTCATAATGGGAGAAGAGATTAAATATACGCGCGGAGAAATTAGCGCAAAGTCTGGCTTCCAAGGTGATATCCGTACGTATCAAATCTCCGTGCCAATAACAAATGGTAATAGCGGAGGACCTTTGTTTGACTACGATGGAAATATTGTAGGTATAACTTCTTCTGGTTTACGGAAAGATATTGCCGACAATGTTAATTACGCCATTAAATCTATTTATTTGCAAACACTTATTGATGCTTGCCAAGAGAATATAGAGTTACCTACTGGTATAGATTTGACAGGCAAGTCAAAGCCTGAAATCATTAAGGCTTTGCAAGGATTCGTGGTATTAATCAAAGTAAAATAAAACTCTAAATCTATAGTAGGTTTAGATTCCTTACGAAGGTATCAAGGGGTCACCTGCGTAATGGGAATAATCAAACCCCGACGGAGGACATATTATGAGTTTCTCTAATCTTGTCCTTCTCATCTTGAAAGTAGCTTTATAGTTCGCCAAAGAAGTTGCTGTTGCAGCAACTGCTTCCTTGGTAACTTCTGCCATTTTCAAAATGGGAAGCCAACTCAAGAAAAATTAAAAAAGTTCAGCTTTCCTGCCATGTTTTTTGGCAGGTTTTCTTTTTCTTTCACGCATATCTAATTAAATCCCACCTTCGTCCGTTTCCTGAGATTTTATCCTGATTCAAAACGTTTGTCCATTACCCCGGATTTTATCCGGATCCTCTTTGTCTTGTGCGCGAGTCGTCAGGCTCGCGTTTCTCTTTCGTCCATTGGTAGGGCAATAACATTGCCCGCGCTTGGCTGTCTACTTTTGGGCGCAATCCCACCAAACTTTTTGCAATAAAATTTGCATATTCCAAATCTTTTTTGTACCTTTGCACCCGAAAATGGTTTCCAACCACGAATCACGCCCGAACGCCCTAATAATACGGGCTGCACAGGAGGTATATTGGGTGATTAATGCGTGATTATTGTGTGATTAGTGCGTGATTCGCAACATCCTTGGCAAAAGGAAAAAATTATAATCTACTCAAAATTAGTCAGTTATGGCAAGAGAAAAACTAACTCCAGGAATAGAAGAAGTCAACGGCGCCACATCACCCGGACATATCCATCGTGTCAAACGTTTTCGTGATGCCCGTGGACGTATCATCGGCCTCGGTGTTCAAGAAACCTACGATGTCCTTCATCCCCGTAACTGGAAGCAAAAACCGGCGAAAGGCGAAGAAAAAGTTAACCAACAACTCTTCAAAGAAGCCTCACAAATAGCCGACAAAGCCCTTAACGATCCCAAACTATACGAATACTGGCAGCAACGCTTTACGGCGCAACTCACCGCTACCCGAGGTTCTAAACCGGATCCCTTTGCCGTCACGCTTCCTAATGGCACCAAGAAACGCTACAAACGTTTCGATGCCTTCGTTCGTACGATGATTATGCAAGAACTCAAATCCAAACGACAAAATCAATAATATGAAAGTTCAACATCTTATTCTTGGCTGTATGATTTTAGCCTCGTGTACTCAAAAAAGTCCGGTTTCAACGGAAGAAAATGCGCCTCTCGGCGTACAACAAGCTGCGGCACTTTGGACAGAAAAAGACGGTTCGCAAGCCGATTTTGACCAACTCGTAGCAGACTATTACTGTACCTCTGATAGTGAGCGTCTGGCGCTCTTCGAGTC